>Ga0307517_10010512_pt1 | contig 12945 bp, 18 predicted proteins | sample 23_EM_MG_FD_194515 | JGI IMG/M metagenome (GOLD analysis project Ga0307517, IMG submission 194515) | Populus trichocarpa ectomycorrhiza microbial communities from riparian zone in the Pacific Northwest, United States - 23_EM | ecosystem: Host-associated > Plants > Roots > Unclassified | place...
CGCATCATGGAAACCGGCTGCGCCGTCGTTGATGAGATAACCCGCCCACCAATCGTTCGGAGTTCCTTCACGGAAAACCAGCAGTACGCCGTTATCCAGACCCAAAGATTGAACGCCAATGAACATTACCTTGCTTGCAAGGTTTCTCAACCCCTAAATTGCCTCCCGGTTCCTTCAGCATCGCATCATCTTCACGTTTGTTTGGTGCTGTTATCCCCTGTGGCCACATGGCACTCATTTCCCACCGGGACGTCGGGTGTTGATCTTCCTTTCCCGTCATGAGACCGTGACGCTCGACGTTGACAGTTCCGGTGGCGCGTTCGTTAAGAGTCAACTTACAGACTACTCATATCGAGGGGAAGAGCTGTAGTACTACGGGAGTTTGATATGTCACGGTTGCAGCGACTGCAACCTTAGATCATCCAACCGTTCATCCTCCAGCATCAACTCCGGCTCATGCGCCTCCAAAAAAATATCATTAGGGGCGTTCACGGTTGCAGCGACTGCAGCATCTGCAGCTGCTGCAGAGGCCGACTCAGCGACCGAATTTCCTTACCCGGAAGGTTACAGCTGTCTACCCTTCGATAGCGGTACGGCACTCCGGCAGGGTCTGATTTCCGTACTTCGGTTCAAAGTCCGCCGTTGCATGTTTTATAGCGGTTCTAGTCCCACTACATTCGGTAACAAATGATGACGGACGCGAGGCTCTTCACCTCGCCTCACAGTTGGGAGACACATTTTTGTATACTACATGTAGCACTGTAGGTATGTAAACAGAATAGTTTTTTGTGAACATACGCAAGGGGGGGATGTGGCCACAACCAGATGAGTTCTGGTGCCAAGAGTTGTATTGCGTTTAAATATTATCGAATGTAGTGAGACTAGAAACTACTACAAAACGCCATCATGCGCATCGGCGGACTTTGAACAGAAGTACGAAAATCAGACCCTGCCGGAGTGCCGTACCGCTATCGAAGGGTAGACAGCTGTAACCTTCCGGGTAAGGAAATTCGGTCGCTGAGTCGGCCTCTGCAGCAGCTGCAGATGTTGCAGTCGCTGCAACCGTGAACGATATTTTATATAACGCGGTAGGATAAATCAAGCAAGCAAGGTTCTTGCCGACAGCAGTCGGCATTTCTCTAGTTCAACCAGAGATGACGGATTTCCCGCACATGGCGAGGGCTACATTCATTGCTGTGCATTTAATTGAGGCGAAAAGTGGGCAGTACATACAACGATACAATAAAGGTGGTCTATCAGATGGGTCAGAGTCAGAAGAACATCATACACCGAAGGCGACAGCAAAATCTTCTATCGGACAACCGCCAATCACTGCACCCGACACACCAGACTCGAGAGGGACGCCCCCGAGGCCCTGAGGATGTCGGAGCTGGGGGCACCGGCAGCCTCGATGGTGTGACACACCGTCGGAGGCGGCTCCGCGACATTCTGGACGAGAAACGGGACAGATGAGTCCTGCCAGGCGATCGGGCGCGTCCTTAAATTTAAATTTGGTAACTATCCCGCTTCTGCTCTCGTCCCTTTTCCCCGTCAAGTGGATTTCTATGCTCATATCACCCTGTCGTCCTACATTCATGATGTTTCGTCATTGATACCTCCTATATGGATGAATCCGGAGCCACTGCACGGCCTCAAAATCACAAAGGTAGGCTGTGGAAGTGGAAATCCTCCGTGCTTGCGGGTCTTGTGTGTGTGAATTTCCGTAGCCTGCTTCCACCCCAAAACCCCAGCGAAGCGCTCCAGAAGAGGGTGAGACCAATCCGGCGTAAATTCGGCAAGTCGACCAACAAAGTGCGTGCCATCGGAAAGGCCGACCCTATTCGACGAAGCCTGGATGAGTGTGGCGGCTGTGTAAGACGGGCGGAAAGAGGGTTTCACCGAAATCGTGAAACTCCTAAGTATCCCAATGGAGAAAATGTGCGGGCTCCTTCCCAACCGCTCGATGGGGCGGACCGGTCTTTCCTTTTTTAGCGGTAGCACCACCATTCCAGGCAACACCATTCAACTTCGAGTCGTAATTCGGACGGTGGTTGTAACAATATCCGAGGTTTCAGAGGGCTCGTATTCTACAAAGTACACCGGGTGCGCATGGGACCTTCCGACGTTCAACTTGTTTACTGCGCAGGTAGCTAGACGCGTGGAAAAAGGCACGTAAAAAATCGCGCGACGAAACCCAACACACGGACTTGAATCTCGAGTGGGACCTCGTCGAATTGTCTCCACTCACGGTAATTGGACTTGGAGAAATCGAGAGTGATAGCTTTGCCCTCCAGTACCCGAAGTTATGTCCGGAGAGGCCAGGGCCCAGCGGAGAGAATAAGAAAATCCGATCTCGTTGGTGACAGATTCCAAGGCAGCCTCATTCCTGGCAACCACCAAAACGTTGAACCCCCCTTAATCAGTTGAATCGAGTATTCCCTCCCAGTGCCGTCCGAGACACCGGTAACGATTATCCCCGGCGAGTCAATCCCACAATGCGCAGGAAGTTACACATCCTTACTAGCCCAACTTCCTTTCCCCACTCCAAACTTCTTGAGCCGATGGCCGAAGGTACGAGTCACTGTCGTGCTCGCTCATATGGTAAGTTAACATTCACATTGGTCCCCGGTGAAAGGATGAATATCTCGCTGACACGACTAAAGTCTTTTTGATGAACAGGTTCCTCGGGAGTCCAGCACTCTTCCACGCTTTGACCGCACTCACAGTCGACCCTTGTTGATATTGGCAGTAGGGGGGGAGGCACAGGCATCGTTGAGGATGGATAGATGATAAGGCTAGGTTCGGCCTCTGCACCAACCAGGTTGCGTGTTACCGCTAGACTCGACCATCGGACAGCTCGAGGTTGGTAACTCAGTACAGTAATTCCCCGGAGCGTAGGTATTGGGACACTCACTGACCTGCGACCCATTCGACCCACCCTATAATTATACAACAAACCGTCGGCCCCGGCGTCCACCGTGAAATGAAGGATGCTGATTATCGTAGCCCGATCCCCCCACCAAATCCCCCGAATGTGACGCATGGGTACTCTTTCAAGTTCCGGCTGGCCAATAAACCGTTGAACCAGACACGATGGGGCCCCCACACACGGGGACTACATCAGTCATTATGCATTTACAGATTGAGGGGAATAGTGGCTAATACATACAACGGTGCAATCAAAATAACCAATTCAGGTGGATCAGAAGAGAATCGTACATCGGAGGCGGAAGTAAAATATCGTATCGGACAACCGCCAATCACTGCACCCGATACATCGGACTCGAGAGGGATGCCCCCAGGGCCCCGAGGATGTTGGAGCTGGGGACATCGGCGGCCTCGATGGTGGGACACACCGTCGGAGGCGGTACCCAAGTAAGAGAGGCCGGGCGAAGATAATTGAGCAGCTGCTGGGCGGTGGGCCGCGCCGAAGCCGACTCATTCCAACACGACAGTAGCAGCCCCCATAACTCGTCGGTAAATCCAAGAGACGATGCGTTCAAGGGTTTCCCCGGACGCCCCCCCTTGAGTACCGCACACGCAGCTGCAAGAGACCGAAGGTGATGAAAGGGCACCAGGCCACCAAGTACCTGCAGATCGGTAAGCGAAGGGACTCTAAGAAGAGAGAAAGCCTCTCACTTCGTAAATGGCCATGCCAAGGGAGTAACAGTCCGACCCGCGAGATGGAAGGCCGTCTGAGCCGAAGCTATCTGGGTCCAGCAACTCCGGGGCCGTCCAACGGATCGTGCCGCACGAGGGGACCGCCGTGTTAGAAAGAAATATCGTGCTCAGATCTGTCAGGCCCATTAGACCGAAATCTCCGAGACGAGCGGTCCCCGTGTGGTCGACGAGGATGTTAGCCTACAAGGACGGTCAGCGACCCAAAGAGGTTGTGTAGAACGTGGTGGCTCCCACCCCCTTAATATCACCGTGCGCAATCCCAAGCCCATGGAGGTACGTCACGCCAGAAGCGACCTCGGAAAGCTATGGATTGTGAAGGGGAATAAGTGACAAATCTCACAGAACATATGCGATGCGAGTCACCAAATGCAAACGGTTGACCTCTGGATTTAACTTGATGTATTCAATCATGTTCCCGTTGGGCATCCACTCGGATATGATGCGAAAATGCTGGGGGCCTTCAGACACGGAGACCCCCAACAGAGGTAATACATTTGGATGAGACAGGCGTTTCCAGATCAGTACCTCCCGACAAAGTCGCTAGACGGAGAGTAAGCGAGTGTAATCTGTCCAGTTGAGTGTAGTTGCTAACCTTGAAGGTATTCCCGAATTCGTCTCTCCACTCGGTCCTCAACTGTTTGACGGCCACAGGGCGTCCGCGATGTTCTCCTTTGCCCACGTCTGCAAACCCACCTTTCCACCGAAACTCGCCGACACGGATGTGCTCTGGTTGAACGACATATGAGGTGGGCAACATCCCCTGAGCTTTGCAGATCTTGTAAAGCAGTCCCGAAGATCTCCTAAACAGTCTCTCATCAAGGTGCGGTAACGCGAGAAACTGGATCTCGTAGTCATCACCCGAGGAGCCGATGTGCGTTTACTCGAATCACTCACCTGATCAAGTAGATCAATGAACCTTTGAGCTTGATCGCCACGGAGGCTCCTGGCATCGGCAATCTTTGATGGAGAGTGGAAGAGGGTGACGATGTTCGAGAGACCTTCTGGGGACCTGACATCCACGGAGAAGATGGTGTCCCAGAAGAGCGCGTCTAACGTTAGGCCGGGTAAGTGTCCATCCACGGCTGACAAAGGGAGGGAGGGATGCATGCCAGGAGGGCCGGTCTCGCAGAGCATGTAGGGTCGTCGGACGGGGGCTTAGTTACCTCCAAGTGAGGCTCAAATTGTCGTTGCTTATATATCCATGTTCCATACGGACAGAGGGAGGCCGAGGAGGCAAATGTATGAGTAGGCGTCCATGAGCGTTTGTAGCCAGTCGATGTTGGCTTCGCCCATTCGGGGCCTAACGCCCGCTCCCGCTTGCTCATCGGCTCCAAGACGAAGCGAAGCGCGGACGCGCTGTTATAGGAAAGTGATCGCCTACGCGGTTCCTCCAGCGGGGCTGTACTGTTAAGGTAGGGGGGTTAATGATTCTGTTAACGTCAGGTGACCGTGACCAAGTGTGACCTGACTCATAAACCACGGTATTTCGGAAATAATTTCGACGGAAAACTCGAATCCGGAGGTGGTTCCCACGAAATGAAGGAAATAACAGTATCTACTCTGTAGATGGGTAAAGATGGTAGTCAGGATATACACAACGAATATAGTAGCTATGGAATTGAAGGACTACGAATGGCGCACATCCGACGCTTCGAGATCCAACTTCCAACAGGAGGAAGTGTACGATGACCGTGGTACTTCCTCCCTGCCCATGCTGCCTGAACAACATCCAACCCTTTTCGATGGCTCTCCATTTCGATAGCGTTGCACAGATAACCTGTATTTCGAGCCATTTTTATTAATTTCTTCACCATTACTAAGCTTTTTCGGGGCGGATTCGCTCACTCAACGCGAGTCACTGACCACCGGGGGTCTCGGTTTTGTCGTCCTTGATGTTCACTGGGACGGAGAGGGGGGAAAGGCAGATAAGTACATTCTACCGCGATGTGGTTCTAAGTGCAAACTTTCCGCATGTCCATACGATAAGTAGTTAGCAAGATACGAGTTTTTGAAGATTTTCGAAGGTTTCTTGTCACGCTTTTGTCACCCCGGACTGCGGAGGTTAACAAGATCATTCACCCCCCTACCTTTGGACACACCTTACTGTAACTGTACAGGCCCGACTTGGAAGGAGGCCTAAGTCACATGACAGCCCAGGTTCGATCGAAGCTTCCCTTTGGGCCTTTTGTATAGATGACGAAATGCCAATAGACACTGGCAATGCGGCATTCACCGAACCCGGCTGTACGGTGCCAGTCCTTTGCAAATCGCGTGGTTTGGTACGAACCTTACGTCCCCACTGACCTCCTCTGACCTCTCGGTACTTATCATGCCCATCATAATAAATGCATTGGGGGCACATTCGGCGATAGTAGTCAACTCGGGAGTGTCGTGATGCGGTCATGTATGCGGAAGGGGCGCTAAGGGGCGGTGACCCTCTGACCCCAGCCCTGGGCCACGTGCATAGTCCGTAAGTCTATCTCGTGCCCACACTAAAATATATTCGTCGTCCGGTGGATGTCTTCTCACACCAAGGCCGCCTTACGACACTGCCCACGTTACACATATGATCTAATGTCCACTGTTCATAATTGGAGGCATCCAGGCCTCTTGGTGTGGCCCGTTCTTAGCCATGAGATTTTGACTCCCTGCAATTAACGATATTCACCCTTGAGTGGGTGAGTTTCCGTCTTTTGAGTGGGCGATCAGATTGCTAGATCAAAGCCCAGTGGATCAAAAACTCCGTGGTTAGCGGCGTTCGCCACGGAAACACTGCCATCAGTGATTTCACGTTCCCGCACACCCTTCCACCTCGAAGACGGCCCTCTGATGGATGGGGAAATCACACACTCATGAGGGACGAAAGCCATTCACTTACACTCCCAACACCATCCCTATGCGGGACGATCAAAGGTGGATCCCAGTTCGCATTGAGGGTGGCCGGGTACGTACTGGTTCCCTCACTCGGGTATAAATCTCGAGCTAAACCTTAATATCCGCCGCCCTCCCTAATGGAATCGATAAGAATGTCGTGATAGTCTGAAGCCGCCTCCCACATCGCATATCCTCTCAACCCATAGTTTTTGATAAACCTTCCTTTGGCCTCCAACGATCTCGCATTGTCAAACGAAACCATGACCTGCGAGGTGGCGTTGTAAACGTACGGCTGATAGATCACACGCGTATTCTTCGTTAGCCCCATCGCCGATGAAGAAAGGTTATGTCTAAAACGTACCGTTTGACTGCATTCATCGTATCGGTAATAAATGCCCTGAAGGGGTTGGCCATTCTCATCCAAGAATTTACTCTCAACTAGGCCCCAGAAATTGAAGACTCCTCCCCAACCGGTCGTTGCACCACAAATATCTACCGCGGGTGGATCATCGGCTGAGTCACCTCTCGGCTGCTCAGGTTCGAAGGACGGGTAAGCAGCCATCTCTCCCTGATCCGTCAATGCGACCGACTCGTTCACCAAAAACGAATGTCCGTAACCAGGTATACCCAGCACTAGCTGGTTCCTCGGGAGTCCAACGCTCGTCCACGCTTGGACTGCACTCACAGCCGACCCTTGTTGATATTGCGGTGGCGCACAAGTTTCGTTGAGGGGGGAATTTGCTCCGACGGCTGGTGACCAGGTGCCCCAGACATCGTAGTTCATGACGGCGATATAGTCGAGTAGTCTTGCAAACGGTGAGATATCGGATGGCTGGCCATTAGGACCGGGCCAAGGAGCGATCGGGGCCGCAGCGGTAAGGATGAGTTTCCTTCCGACGGGGTGACGGCGGAGTTCCCGGAGAAGAGAGAGGAAGTTAGGAGTGTCCTGTTCTGAGATGGTGTTGCATCCGATTCCTTGACGGTTAGGAAATTCCCAACTGAAATGGGGGGTCAACACCTTAACCGTGGACTATTGAAGAAACGGAAAACCTACTCAAAATCGATACCGTCTAGGTTGTGTTTGTTGACAAGGTTAGTAATGGTGTCGACGAACGCGGTCCTATTGGCTGCGCTGCCAAAGTCGGTGGAAAAGAACTGAGATCCTGTCCACTTCAGGCGGTCATTCCACGGCCGGTTGAGACACGAGAGGTATTCAGACACTCACGCCTCCGACTGTGATGAGCGCTTTCACATTGTTCCTCTTGGCCGTGGAGGCGAACTCGGCCAGGAGGTCTTCCCCTCCAAGGATAGACAACTCGGCAGCGGAGGGCATTGTTACACTTTACGGCCGAAAGGGGTGAACTCCGGAGACTTGAAAGAGAAACGAGATGAACACTCACGCGAACGCATAGGACATATGAGTATACTTGTTCCAGCTGACCTTGTCCAGAGGCAGGAGATCGGGGTGCCAAGCCGCCCACCAAGCGGCTGCGACCTTGCCCTTTTGCGGGCAGCCCGAATTGAGGCAGATACCAATCTCAGTCGAGGGAGTGGCCGAGTCTCCCAGGACGGATACACATGCAGTCGCGACGATCAACGGCAAGACGACTGTGCGGAGCGCAACCAAGCTGACCATGTTCGCGGAGAAAGAGACGCGAGCGGCTGAGAACGACGTCAACCGCTTTTATCTAGCACACCACGTGGATGGAAGAACGGTGTGATGTAAAGGATGTTCGAAGGTGGAGTTCATTGATCTGAGCCGATGGATGAATCGATGACCAGTTGAACCGGAAGAGTTGAGTTTTCGGCTTGTCGTAAGGGCCGATTCCTCAGGCGATCTCCGGCGCTTTTCGCGTCCTCATAACCTCCAATGGGTCCTACCATCACTGTCGAGTCGACACCTGACTGCATATTGTCACTGGATATTTGGCTGGGGGGAGGTTGGTGGCTCAGGGTAGTAATTCGCCGGAGAGTAGGTATTAAAACACTCACCCGAGCTCCGTAATGAACCGGAAACCCCATCCAGCGCCCTCCCTCCAAATGACGCCACAGCTAAATTCAAGCGCTGTGATAAGCTCCCGGCTACAGGACCACGAGCCGATTCGACAGTGGGGTTGAGAATACAACGGGAGCTCGATATATGTTCGACCGGGGTTGAGGAGGGTCCGCCCGAGTTCCGTGGGGAGTGGGGGCTCGTGGGCAAAAAACTTGGAGTTGGATGTTCGCGCCGAGGGAAGGACGCAGTCATCGGGACGGTGACCTCGGACCATGCCACAGGCGACCCATGTTTCCCGAACCGTTGTCGAGGCGAGCAGGAGGTGTTGCGGTCGTGGGAAAGGGAGACTTGGTCGCTTGAGGGCAACCCGTGATTTTCGTTCGCTCAGCATCCTCTTGGGCAGAATTTCAGCCACATCCATTTCCGCTATAGAGCGGCGAAACAAAATAATCTTCGCCGGGTGCGTCGTCTTTGCATCGAACCCTGGCCCACACGGGGTTCTCTTACGTAATGAGACACAGGCAAGGCCTATTTCCGTATTTGGGAACCACGCTCAACCGCAACTTGACGCTGCCATGGCCTCAAAGAAAAGGTGGGTGTCTGCGAAATATGAGGGAGGGATCCATAGCTAAGCACCTTTATTTTGCAGTAAAATCGATCTTTTGGTCCGAGTTCGCTACTCAAACCCATTACCTGCCCCGCCATGTCCTCCCAAGCTCCTGGATATCCCAACGAACCCCATGAGATACGCTCGACCAGAATTCCTTGAGACTCTGGCGAACGACACGCCCCTACCTATGATCGTTGACGCAGAGTGTGGCATGCCTTTAGATTTAGGGCTGTGGGAGTGCTTGTGGACAGACGATGGTGATGACTCGGGTGGGTGTCGCACCCTGCTCAATTCAGGCTATGGCCTGCGTCTCGCGAGATTATGGCGACCTGAACGCGTTTTCCCGCTTCTTTCCGATAGCACTGAATCCGGATCCGAAGAGTCTCCCAAAGCTCGACCCCAAAGACCAACTTCTACTGGGGGACTCCACCGGGGGCTCGTCGTTGTTCGTCAGCAGTTCAACAGGCGGTTCAAGTTCATCGCACGCGGTGCCCGCCGTTACGTGGTTACGGAAAACGGAGTACATAACAAGTCGAGAGGGCACTAACAGACCCAACTCGACCCCAGACCAGTATGTCCCATCCTCTAGTTTGTTGGAATACTGGCAGTAACGAGTCTCGCTTGTGCAAAAAGGAAGAACCTGGCAGATGCTGCCGTGGACATTTCTAGATCGGCTCAATTACGCGATATTGAGGCCTCTTTTGATGCCTGTGCGACGAATTTCGACTTGAGCTCACTCAAGCATCCAAACAAACCCAACATTACCCCTGTCGGCTCATACGAGATTTTCCCTGGTATCGACATTTGGGCGAACACGTATGATTTGTTCAGGTTCTCAGAGCGGCCGGGAGAGAGACCTTCAGACGTGCGCGGCTTTGATTTTGGACTCACATGTCTGGACCAAGTTGACGCGACTTTTCTTTTCAGGTTGAAGATCCCCGATTGGATTGCGCTATTATGCGACCTATGGAGTCGGATGGCGATCACTTCCTGTCGTATTACTTGACTCAAAAGGACGATGATGCCATTCAATTCAAACAAAATCGCGTGGAACACATGCAACAGAGTCTTGCCGAAGACTTAGACGATGCCGAGCCCGAGCAGCAGGTCGGTACACGAACCCTCTCAACCAAAAGGATTTGTTAACAGGGTCATTCAGCCAACACCCTTCCACTTCGTTCGCGACTACGAAACCGTCAAAGTCGAGCAAGAGGTACCTAACGAGTTCCTGCTTCTGTTCGACGATGAGGCGCAACCGCCGATGGCAAACTATAAGAATATCGAACGAAAGATCATCCTCAAGAAAAAACGCGTGAACGTGAGTCAAGCATTGCATTTACCGCTAACTGTGGTTTGGGCCAACATTTTTCTGCGCAGCCTCAGGAATCATACGACAAGTGGGATGTCATCAACGTCACGCACGTCGGAATGAACAAAGAGGAGGCCGCAGAGGCATCAGCTGAGGTCAAGGACCCGATGTATCTCTTTGGAAGGGCAGAGCTTGATGCCGAGGGAGAAGTGGTCGATGAAACCCAAATGGAGCTGATGGATACAACCATCCCAATCGCCATCTAACCTTCGAGCTCCAAGCTAATTCACACCACTGATGCTGTCGCTTCTTGCTTTTTATCATTTGCTTTCGATTGCACTCTAGTACGCGTATTTCGCCCCGTACCCCATCATCCACGCCTAAGAGAGTCGGGATCCGATTCCGTGCTATTTGTGTTTGTTTGGGAACGGAGTGGCATCGGTTGAGCTTTTGAACTTTTCCCCACAAGGTGACACGTCGGTCTCACATGAGCGCCTAGTTACACGCATTCCTTTCCTCCGCTTGTTTAGCTCATCGCCCCTTCCTCCTCTTCCTCTCACCCTCCTTCGGAAAACCGTTCACGGTACCACTAAAAACCATGGGATCCGCTTTCAGCTTTGTGTCCTCGGGGACAGTCCTTACCTTCCTCGTCGTCGGAGTTGGGTTCGCGTACCTCTACTACTCAAGTCAAATCCGAACACCCTCTCCGGATTCGAGACTCGTATGGCCCGAGGAGAAATCGAAACACTCGGGCTTGAAGAAGAAGTCGAAGAAGAAGCAGACGGCGACCAAGGAGGTCGTAACGAGCGCTGCGGAGGAGGAGGACACCAAGCTGCCTGGATCGGAGCCCTCTACTTCGTCCGGCGTCAAGTCCAAGTCGGACCGACCGAAACCAACTGTCGTGTCGTTCCCGACCGTTATCCCTGGGGGTTTTGGCGGCGAGACCACAACTTCCGCCGCGGAACACGACACGGATGCCGGGGGTTCCGGGAAGCCGAAGAAGAAGAAAAAGGGAAAGGGCAAGAAGGCCGGAACGGAAGGAGCTGGTTCGAATGCTCAAGTTGAAGAGAAATCGGATGCGACTGGTCCTGCGGAGTCCTCATCCCTCGGTCGTTCTGCGGGTAGCAAGAAGCGCCAGCCACAGTTGGGTGAGGGGGGTGGTGTGGGCTTGGACGATTCCGAAGCATGGACGAGGGTCGAATCTAGGCGCAAACCGAAATCCCAACCTACGGATTCGAAGGGTGGTCCACAGGATGTAACGAGCGACGCTGGTATCACGACCTCGGTCACCGGAAATTCTTCCCCCGTGACGGAAGACGAAACCAGCCCCGTTACCCAGCCCGATGCTTCCTCCACCTCGAAGGAGAACCGGAGGACGCTCGCAGAGAAATTGATTCCAAAGGCCCGCAAGACAGGGGTCGAAGAGTGAGTTTAGACTTTCTATTTGCGTGCCTTCGCTTATTTGAATTGCTAAATTCATGAATCTGACGTGCTTCCCAGTATGCTTGAAGTACCGGACCAGCCGTCGGTCGCGCGTGTGTTACGCGTTCAGCCGAGTCCTGGCGAACAGCCTGCGCCGGGGTTTTCGTGGGCGGACTATGAAGATGTTCAGGCGGCCGCTGCTGAGGATGCGGATGGGGAAGATGACGGGGGTTGGGGTGTAGTGAAGAGCCGGAGCAAAACCAGTGCGTTTTGTGTTTCCAATCCAAATCAATTAATTAATGTATGTTGACAGGGTCGGAGCGACCACCACAAACGGACTCACAACCCCAGAGTGGGTCCGAGATGACCAAAAAGCAACGCCAGAACGCTGCCAAGCGTGAAGCCCAGAAAGCTGCTAAGGCAGAGGGTGAAGCGCAACGGTTAGCTACTCTGGCGAAGCATAAGCGGGACTTGGAGAAGACGAAGATTGCTGAGCAGTATTCTAAGAAGGGCAGCGGTTCTTCGGCTTCGGTCAACAAGGGTCATTTAGTGTGGGATTAGAGAGCCGCCCCTTTTCGTGACCTCCGAGGGGGACTTTTATCCGCTTTGGTTCTACGAGACAATGGACCTTTTTAGAAGCCCTTGGCATATAACCTAATTTGATACCCCAGCTTGGAGATTTTGATAGTTTCGAGAGGATGAGCAATCGTGGGAAAATGATGGCGGGGGGGAGGGACAGCGCTTGCCAAGATCCCTCGTCACGCCCTGGTTTGGTGCTCACTGGCTACTTTGAACTTTCCTACCCCGGTCTGATACCGCCACCCTTCGCATCGGAATCGATCTTGCACGATGACTACGACAATGCTCCGTTCCCGTTTACCCTCTCTGGTCGCTGGAGGACGGAGATACGCCGTCCAGCGGACCGCCCCAAAGTTTGCAAGGTTTATGGCTACGCCTTCCGCTGACGTGAGTCCCCGTTTCCCCCCTTTGTGTGTGTGGTATTGGATGTTGGACGATTGAGGTTTATGGCGTTGCTGGGCGTGTATAGTTGAG
>Ga0307517_10010513_pt1 | contig 12944 bp, 6 predicted proteins | sample 23_EM_MG_FD_194515 | JGI IMG/M metagenome (GOLD analysis project Ga0307517, IMG submission 194515) | Populus trichocarpa ectomycorrhiza microbial communities from riparian zone in the Pacific Northwest, United States - 23_EM | ecosystem: Host-associated > Plants > Roots > Unclassified | place...
AAACGGGCAGGTCACCCGATATTAAGATCTTTTTTTAGAAAAAGCATGGAGTTCTTCTAAAAATCTTAAAACGAGCAGGTCACCCGATATTGAGACCATTATTTAGAAAAAGCATGGAGTTTTTCTAAAAAATCTTAAAATGAGCAGATTACCCGATATTGAGACCAGTTTTACAAAAAGTATGGAGTTTTTCTAAAAATCTTAAAATAGGCAGGTCACCCGATACTAGACCATTTTTAGAAAAAGTGTGGAATGAGCAGGTCACCCGATATTGAGATCATTTCTGAGATAAAACATGGTGTTTTTCTAAAAATCTTAAAATGGGCAGGTCACCTAATATTGAGACCATTGTTTAGAAAAAGTGTGGAGTTTTTCTAAAAAATCTTAAAACGGGCAGGTCACCTGACATTGAAACCATTTTTTTAGAAAAAAATATGGAGTTTTTCTAAAAATCTTTAAAACGGGCAAGTCTCTAGGTATTGAGACCCCTTCTAAAATCCTCTTCAATTTCAAAACAGATAGGTCACCCAATAACAAGACCATCTTTAAGAAAGCATAGAGTTTTAGTGTGATCAGACAATTTATCTTTACAAAGCACTTGACAAGTCTTGGCTTCTTAAGTTTTGTAAAGAGGGGGCATCTATTTTTACTCTTTTTTTAGCCCCACGTGTTAGAGATGGTGTGTATCCCTCTTGAACCGAATGCTGGAGTTTAGCTCATGGTTGCTGGAAGATTGACAAAAGCAGAGAATAAAGAAATGTTTTTCGAACCCTGTTTCAGTTGTCTTCTAGTCTCCTTATCCTCCTCCTTTGCTGCCGAAATCATCAGGATTCTTAGACTAATTAGGAGACTTCATGATGCTAAACTTGTTCTTTCTTTATCTGGTTTTTAAGTTTGGATAAATCCTTTAAAATTTATACTAAAAAAGTTGTTTTTACTGCTGTCACAATTCTACTTGTAATATTAATTTTGTTCCAACTTAGACTTTGATTCTGACTTAGTTTTGTGCAATATCCGACCATCCCAACTATATTATTTCATTCATGACACGTTAAAGAATTGATTTGCACCTTTATTGGGTCCTAGGGATTATTGTTCTTATGTCAGACTCTTAGTTATATTGGGATGTTCGGCATTGTAAGTTTCCAAATCAGATCAAGAGACCCATTTCGACCATCCAGTTTACGACCAGATTTTGTTCTTCAAAATGATTTTATCTTACTTTGAATCCTTCATAAAAGTTGTAGTCCTGTACGTGTAGATGAATTTTGGTTTCTGAATCACTTGATTTTGATATCAGAAGCTCAAGATATTCATGTTTGAATACCTAGTCTGAAAGTAGAGAATCCTGTCGCAAGAAGGATTTTGGCCCAAGTTTGCAGGGACACAATTGCAAGATGCTTAAAGTTTGAAGATCAATTGCGGGCCACTTTGAAGGACTTTTTTTTTGGACCAAAGACTGAATTGAAAAAGGTGCTAAAATAAGGGAGTTGATTGAAGATGAAATTAGAAGGAATTTTGCTGGAATTTCGTAAGGGAAATCATTTTGCGTCTCCTCTGTGCCAGGTGCAAAATGACATAAAGAGAGGAACCTCACCATCATCTAATGGTTGGGATTTTATCCCTAACATAGACGGCTAGGATGAGAGTGTTAATGTAGAGAATAATTACTAGAATCATATAATAGGAATCAAAATATTTTAGTTTCCTTGTTTGATTTATTTGATTGTAAATCAGCCAAGATTATATCCTAGATTAGTGTAATGAGGCTTTCATAAATAGAGCTATTGTATAGGCTATATATATGCCTCCTATGATGACCAAAGCAAAGAAGAAAAGAGAGGAGAGGAAAAACACAGAGAACACGGGAGAATAGGGGAGCTAAAAAAACTAGGAGAAGAAGAGAAAAAAAGAAACAAAGAGGGCTAGACGCAAAAGAAAATGGATACAAAGTGAAGAACGGAAAAACACACAGACGTGGAGGAGGCAAAAAAGAATACCAAAAAAAAAAGAGACAGAAGAGAAGAGGGAGGAGAGAGACCAAAAAACCAGTAGAGAGAAGGACGAAGACACAGAGATAAAACTCAGAAGACGGACGCCAACAAAGAATAGAAGGGAAAGAGCTAAAACAGATGAAAGCGCTAATAGACCAGCCAACACGCCTTCAACATCATTGTCGTCTCTTCGTTTCCGCCTCTAGGTTTGTTCTTTTCGTCTCTATATATGCATTTTCATTTGCATTTTACTGTTCAAGTGAATTATAATTCACTTGAATAGTAACTGAGCATGCACGCGTGAGGAAACTCCCGCATGCCTCTTGTTTGCCCAGTCGGGTCACTGGCTTGGGCAAGTGACCCGGCTAGGCCTACTAGGTCCAGCCCAGCATGGGCCGAGCTGGACCGGCTCCCCCCCTGAAAAAAAAACATAGAGAGAGAGATTTGTGGTTTTTTGGTGTATTTATTTTAAGTTCCGTATTTTGATATTGTAAAAAATACAAATATGGTATTAAAATACTCATCTTTCAACAAGATGTTACACTATATATATATATATACCTGAAAAAACAAAAAGATGTTTCCATGCATATTTTGAACATTCCTTTTATTTGAAAAAATAAGTATTTGAAAAAATAAGTATTTGAAATTTCAAAAATGTGTTTTAGGATGGATTTCTTAAATACAAAAAAAATAATTATTTTCTTGCATTTTGGATTTTACATGTTTGTAAATTCCAAAGTGTTTTGGCCAATATTCCAAAAATATAAAAATCTTATTTTTGGGCAACTGATCCTTTTTCACTATTAATATTTGTATAAAGAAATCTCAAAGGGTTAATATCCAAAACATTATTAGGAATAATTCGTTATTATTCACTATTAATATTTGGACAAAGAAACCCCAAGTGGTTAATAACTAAAAATATTTTTATAGGAATAAGAGGACATTACCCCCTTAATAATATAAAGGCAAAGAAACCTATGAAAGACAAATGTCCAAAATATTGTTAAGAGTAATACAACTTGTTCATTTTTAAGGGTAGATATATGCCAAAAAAGTTATTTTGAACAATTTAATTGCAAATCCTTGAAAGAAGCCTCAATTATAATTGGGGACATTTCAATTTTTGCTCCACGATTTACGAGTTGCGAATATTTGAAATACTAAGGGAAAAATAAGCTTTTAAAGCACATTGAATCTCCTTGGATCTTTATCTTAGCTGCCTATTAATTCACAGGTTGTAAATTTAGTCTGAATCAAATACAGATTTCAGGAGATCTGTGTTGGTTCTCTTTGGCACTCTATAGACATATCTTAAGGTATGATCAATATGGCCAAGGGCTCTATCTTTTACACTTTGAGCCCAAGTTTATTCATCATACTAAACCTATCCTAGAAAAAACTGATGGGATTAGAGAACTCCAACACCATAGCAATTATAAGGCAAACCAAACACTAAGCAACTTACCTTAGGTAGGGCGTACTAGGGGTGCTAAAACCTTCCCTTTACGCAACTAGCCCTTGCCTTAAAATCTCTAAAAGACTAGTTAGGTTTCCTGGTGACCATAATACTAGGTGACGACTCCCTTTTTCATGAAACAAAGACCCCCGACATGATTCCCCGCTCTGGGAAGGGTCGCCGCAACGTCGCGCTCTTGAGAGGGTACGATATCCATAATTCAAAATAAATCAAACAAAACCTTAAATAATTTAAAATTTACAAATAGACCCAAAACAATACAAGAATTGCAGGGAAGGCTTTCTGGAATCTGAAGGAACAATGGCAGCGTGTCTTCTCTTTCATTTATGTTCTCTCTTCCTCTTGGTCCATTTGATTGCTGCTGTTTGCGGCGGCTGGAAGTGTAGCGGGAGCTGGCTTCTATGGGTGAAGAAGAGTGAGCCGACTGGGAGAGGAGAGGATAGAGGGAGTGTAACATCCCCCCTATATCGAAATAAAAACAACAATCTCATGTCAACCAAAAAACAGAGTAATTAATTATTATTTTTTATATTTATGGTCTTCATATTAAAATCTACTGAAATTTCGACGGAGTCCCTCTATGCCGGAAGGTCCCAAGTTATCGACATGTAACCTGTTTACACTTCTAATGACTCGCATCTCATAACTCAATCCCGACCCAATCATCTTGGGTTTCAATTCCACAAATATTATCACACCTATCAACCACAATATTTATGATATACATTATATAATAAAATATTATTATGGATGGATAAAAATATAAACACATAGACATGAAATATGGTTATATGAACTACAAAGTTAAGTTCATTCATTCAAGTTTAAACATTAGTTATACAAATTAAGTTATACAAACATTTTCATGTTTACAAAATATAAGGGTATACTCCCGAGAACCTAGATTACAAGAAGGGAACATAAGTTAGGATCTACTCCTGTCGTGCATACGATGATCCTGAAACAAAATATATATTATTGAAACGTGAATATCACAATAAATATAACAACACGATTATCTAACAATTTTAAAAGGGTAACATGCATTCATATTTTATTCACTTCTCCCTTCTGGTTTTCATTAAAATCTCTTCTTTGTTCAACTATTAATAATCGTTCCCTCTTACACTATCAACCTCCATTCCAGACTTTATAAGATCAAACATGATTATTTTTGCTTAACACATTACCGATACCAATTTCACTAGCATCATCATTATCACCTCGTAGGAGTCGTTGCAAGGTGATCCCCTTACCCGGGATCCTAACATACACTAAATGTATGCTAGCCAATACATGGTGATCCCCTTACCCGGGATCCTAACATACTCTAAATGTATGCTAGTCAATACATGCTTGATCCCCTTACCTGGGATCCTAAATATACTAAATGTATGCTAGTCAATATATGTTCGATATACACTAAATATATGCTAGCCAATACATGGTGATCCCCTTACCCGGGATCCTAACATACATTAAATGTATGCTAGCCAATACATAGGGATCCCCTTACCCGGGATCCTAACATACACTAAATGTATGTTAGTCCAATGTGGCGATCCCCTTATCCAGGATCCTAACATACACTAAATATATGCTAGTTCACGCCTCAAATCACACTTCTCATATTTCCTTTGTCAGCGATAATTTCATCACTCGACAATTCACACAACAACCTTTCACCTTGAATACACATACATTTAGCAATTCACATCTCACATCGGTAATATATTAAATCATGGAATTTAACTTAGAAAGTATAGGTGCGATTCACCTACCTGCAATAGAAGCTCTACTCGTGTTCCCCTGCTGCTGCTGTTGCACCACGCCTGTGGTCCTTCCTGCAAATCACAGGTTTATCTCATAAATTTTCCTCACTCAAGGATATGTTTTATAGTAACCATGCTAACAACCAATAAATCTTTCTTTTAGTCATTTCTTAATAGTTTATGTTTTTCTCATTTCACCCATTAATATTGTTGTTCTTTGTCCAACCATAGTTATCATTCATTTCTTTATATTTGAACTATTTTTGTTTAAATCCCAAACTGTCACTGTCTAGACATTGAACTGTTACTATCCGATCTCTCCTCAGATGTTTAACTATATCTAGAGTTATAGAACTCCGTTTCAAGCGAGATTGGTCTCGTTGGAAAGCTAAGATATGAGGCTACAAGTAATCTCAAGGAATGAGAACCCAGTTCTGCCTCTAAGACAGTCAAAATTGCTCATTAACAAACATTTGGACTATTACTGTCCAACCGTTATTGTCTAAACATTGAACTGTTACTGTCTATATATTGGAATGTTACTGTCCAACAGTTACTGTCTAGACATTTATATTGGATTGTCCAACCATTACTATATATTGGACTGTTACTGTCCAACAGTTACTGTCTAGAGATTGAATTGTTACTATCTAGACATTGAACTGTTACTGTCCGACCTCTCCTCATATTTTTAACTATATCTAGAGTTATAGAACTCTGTTTCAAGTGAGATTGGTCTCGTTGGAAAGTTAAGACATGAGGCTATAAGTTCTCTGAAGGAAGAAGAACCTAGTTCTACCTCCAAGGTAGTCAAAATTGTTTATCAACGAACTAGACCTATTACCCTACAGAGTCTGTCGTGACCCAGTCTTGGTTGGTGACCCATAGCTGGAGTTCTATAACTCCAAATTGAGCAAGATCAATTTTCTTAGTTAGTCAACATCTAAAACTACAATTTCTATGAGGAACCTGATCCTAATTCCTTCATCCTCCTACATAAAATCCCTCTAAAAGTGAAGAGACAAAACTGTTCAGATTCGTCAACCTTTCCATTTACACACAACACATGAAGTTATTTAATTTAGCAACTCATACTTCTTCCTCAATTCAAGTCTAAGAACTCTAAACTATAATTCAACATCCAGGCATCAATTTATAATTGACTCATAAAACCATGTTTAGAACACCTTACCCGGTACGAATCAAGGTTTCGATCTTCAACTCCCTCCTTTTCTTCCTAATGACAGCTGGCCCTCCCCTCTTCTCTTCTTGTTCAAATTTTCTTGTTAATCCCTTGCCCACCAGTGTTTATTCTACGTATAATCCTTAATCTTGGATGGGTTCTTGGAATTTTTGTGTTTCTCTCTTGATTTGTAAAAATGGATACAAAAACTCCCTCTTTCTTTCTTTATGATAGCTGCAGATCTTTTTTTTTTCTTATGAGAAGAGGAGTATTTATACTCTATAATTATTCTTATTTTTATTTAGGCCCCATTTTCTTTAAGTGTATTCATTTTGCCCCAATTTCTTTTTAGTTTAGTTTATTTTCTTTAATTTAATCCAGCCTTGATTTTCCCGGGATTTACAGGGAGTGTTGGCTGTTGTAGAGGGAAATGGGGGCTCCTGGTGATGGAGATGAGAGGCTGTAGTTGAGGGGAGAAGGAGCTGGAGACGACACTGGTTTAGGTTGGAGGTGTTGAAATGGCAAAGGGGGAAGGAGAGGAAATGGGAAGGTCTATGGAAAATGGGGGAAAGATTGGTTGCCTTTGGTTCTCTCTATTTTTTCAAAAGAGAGGGTGGGGCAGCGGCTGGTAGAGAAGATAGATTTTTTAAGGTTCCCCTATCCTCTTTTTTTTCCAAATTTTTCTCTGCCCCCTCTTGCTCTAATTTATCCTTCTCTATTTATAGAAAAAAGAGTCATTTTTCCCATATGCTAGGTTAACCATCTATATTTTGATTTTTCTGAAACCGAGCAATATCAACGTCGCTTCAATAAGGAAAATCAATAATTTTTTGAAAATAACACGTTAGAAGTTGAACACGTTTAACAGACTTTTGAAATTTAAATTTTTTTGAGACAACGTTGAAAATGCTAAAAACGATGTAAATATATCAAGAATGTGTTTTTTGCGGTTTTCATTATTTTTTGTTATTTTTGGTTTTTTTTTCAAAAATTTGTCAAAAATTGGGTAGCAACACTTACTTTAGTTACGTAATATTTATCAATGCTAGAGTTGGAAGTATCCGTAATTGAATATTCACTAGCGTCAAAGTCGGGAATAAAAGCAGACCATCAAAAACAAAACAAAACAAACCCTTAGCAATTTAAGACAAAACTAACAACGCGGCCTGCCTCAGGTAGGACATTTAAGGGGTAATAATATCTTTTTGTTTGCATAACCAGTCTTGTACCATAAAATCTCTGTTGACTAGTTAGGGTTCTTAGTCATAATATTAGGTGGTGACTCTTTAAATTAGACCTTTCCCTATATAAAAAGAAGATGCAAGAAATCTGTTCTATTTTCATTTGGAGATACTTTAAAGATCGCCGCAATGTCGGGTGCGACATATATTATAGGCATGGTAACCTTTCTAAATATGACCTCCTAGTGATCACTTAAGCTAATTTGCCCCTTTTTATGTAAAGTGATCAAAAACTATTTCAAGAAATATATGCATTATTGGATTCCATATTTTCCTACATTCTGCAACTCCTCCTAAGTCAAGCCATATGTTATACATTATAACCAATAAACTCATTTCTACCTTACATAACACATGCATTCAATTTATAAAATTCCCTTACTATAAAATTATCATGCTTCACTTGTTAATAAACTTTCTACCACACCTAATTTACCCATTATTAACATATAAAATCTCAAAACACCTCGCTCCCCTCTTAATCTTGCCTTGGCCGAAACATGGCCTAAAGAAACCAAGGGTCCCCTTCTTCTTCTCATGCAATCATTTATCTTATTTAGTCATTGTTTAGATTATAACAACACATTATAAGGACTTTATCAAGAAAATTATAAATTCTTCTCCTCCCATTCATTCCCCTAATGGTTGGCCACTCTTGTTCCTTTAACCATTGATTTTTCTTTGATATTTCCATATGATTTCATGTTCAAAGTAATTTACAGTACTTTAATTAACCCAATTTCACCCAATTCTACATTTCCCCCAGTTTTACTCAAGAACTCTAATTTCAATTCAAGATTAGTGCACAATTCCTCATCGAATTAAAATTGGTTTTTATAATTAGGTTTAAGATTCCTTACCTGATGATAATTTGGATTTTGATTCTTAATCGGTTGAAAAATTTCAGCTCCTCCCTCTTTGCATACCAACTGACCCTCTCCCTCTCTTCCCCTCACAATTTCTCCACTTGTTTCTTACTAATTCCCTTTCTAAATGATGTTTTCCCTACCTAGTAATCTAGAACTTGTATAGACTTGACAAATTGTGGTGTTCTTATCTCAAATTTTGGTGGAAAAATCAGAAATTTCTCTCCTCCTAATTGTCTCCATGTTGTCAGCCTTATAAAGGAGAAAATAGAGCATTTATAATCCCATTCTTTTTTATGCAATAAAAATCTCATAAATATAACAACTTTATAATTTTCTTTGCAAAACATTTTTGTCTGATGAACTTTATCTTTACTCTAGATTCATTAATTTAATATTATATAAATATTTAAGATAAGTTAAGCCTTTATTAATAATAAATATATATTTATATGAATATAATAACGTCACGTGTAATCAACTAATTAGTTATAGGGCATATTAAACTAACAAACGCAACTAAAACTCCTTCATTGAATAAAAAAAAAACCAACTAAATGATGCAAAAACCGATGTAGTAGAAAGCTAAACATTTTGCAAAGGAATGTCCGGAGACTTCACAAGGATGAAGGATGATTTGTAGTGTTCCAAATGCATATCAACCCATGATCATGAGAGTCCATTAATACCAACCCTGACCATTAATAATGGCTAAAATTGAATTGTTTTTTACTCCTATATTCTTTTTTCAATAAAGGTAATGCCTTGGTAAAGAATCAGTACGAAGGCCACAAGTTGATAGCTAACTCTATATTTCTTGGGTCCAAATGACTGGACCTGCGAAATGTAAATATTGAGAAGTAATAATGCATCTTTAAAACTTATGGTCAAGTCTTTGTTCATTTTCAGCATCTTTTGTTTCAATGATGTCGATCTTTTGCAGCATCAAGTAGGGAAAGTTTAGTAAAGCTAAAACATCAGTATGAAGGCCACAACTCAATAGCTTACTCTATATTTTCTAATAAAAATAAAAAGTAACCACTTATGATTGTTGTTTTTTATTATATTAAGAGAAAAAAATCTATTCAGTCATATGTTATGTTACACGTGTGCGGCGTCGCGATGATCGTTCTTTCAAAATGAGATTAAGCGTGAAAGGGTGTGGGTGAAAAGAATAAGGAATTATTTTTCTTTATCAATGAAACCAAAGAATAGGAGTCGTCACCTAATATTGATGCGAACCCTAGCTGAACTTAATAGAATTCACGAACCCAAGATCTATCTAACCCAAGTTTGAGTATGAAATTAAGCTTTTCACAATGAAAGACTTGCTTTAAGGTAACAAGACTATAAACCACCTAATCATAATGCCTACACATGGAGACGAGCAACAGAAGTATAAAATCACTAGTAAAGATTTGTCAATTCTTTAAAGAGTTGAAGTTCAATCAAGAACCAAGAGAGACAATATTTTTATTTTGCAAAAATCTTTTTTTTTTTAAATATTGTTCACAAAGAAAGAGTACTTATTCTAGAAAGCTAAGTAACCCTAGTTTCCTTAATGAGTCACACATAAATCCAATTTAAATGATACCCAAACAAAGTTAAAAACTAGCCCAAATTAATTAAAATAAACAAATCTGAAACTTAAATAAATGTTGCCACACAAAACAAAGATAGATCAACAGCCCAACTAATTAAAATAAGACCATGTCGGTTTTTCTCCTAATCTGCTGGTAGCTTCAAAACCCAACTTCAAATGAATAGTTCTCTCTGGTCTTGATGAATTAGAATGTGTTCCTTTTATCATCGGAAATGTATGGAATTCTAGTTTCCAGCCCAACTAGAATCGCATCAAAATATGACTTGGAGCTCCAGTTATGATCAAAATAGTAAAGAAATGTCAAATTGTCTGATTTGATTCTTTGTATCCCAATCCTTGAGTTATGGCCTTGGTTCCACAAACAAGTCCTTCTTGAACATGAATCAGATTAATCAAGGCTTGCTCTTCATTATTTATTACCTTCTTGAAGTCCACCTTAACTCATGTATCTCAAAGAAGTCAATTGAAAGCCTCTTTGAATCTTTTAACCCTAAGCCTTGTCACTAGATCAATTGGAACCTCCAATGGATCATTTGGTGGTTCATGGATCACATCATTTCCTCTCTCTTCAAAAGGATTTGATCTTGAATCATTACCTACATCAAAGAAAGAGAGATCAACAATATTGATTGTAACATTAACACCATACCTACTTGGTAGATCGATTTTATAATCTGAAAAGGACTATCTCCTCGAGGTATTAATTTAGATGTCCTTTATTCGAGAAACCTTCCCTTCCTCATATGCACCCAAACCTAATCACCTAGTTCAAACCTCACTAATTTTCATCTTCTATTAGCCTTGAATGCATATTGTTCATTCTTTTTTCTCTATCTATTGTTGAATTTTTGCATGTAAGTCCTTCACTACCTATGCTTTTTTATTACCATTAAGACTAACCCTTTCATCAATAGGTAAAGGAATCAAATTCAATTGTGTTATAGGATTAAAATGATAAATAATCTCAAATGGTGAATAATCAGTTGTAGAATCCACACTATGATTAAATGCAAATTCAATAAAAGGCAAACAATCCTCTTAAATTTTAAGATTCTTTTGAATGATAGCTCTTAATAATTGAGTTAAAGTCTTGTTCACAACTTCAGTTTGACCATCTATTTATGGGTGACAAGTAGTAGAAAATAAAAGTTTAGTCCCTAACTTACCCGACAAAACCTTCCAAAAGTAACTAAAAAACTTAACATCTCAATCAAACACAATGCTCCTAGAAACACCATGTAGCCGAATGACGTCTCAAAAGAAAAGGTCTTGATATTTATTGCATCATTAGTTTTATAGTAAACAATGAAATGTATCATCTTAGAAAATATATCTATATAGTAACAAATATGGAGTCTCTTTTTTTTTCTAGACCTAGGTAAACCCAAAATAAAATCCATATAAATATCAACCCAAGGTTTCTTATGAACAAGTAAAGGTGTATATAACATATAAGGCTTTACTATATACTTAGCTTGTCTACAAGTTATGAATCTATCACAAATTTTTTGCACATCTCTTTTCATGTTAGGCTAATAAAAATATTCATGTAAAACTTCTAAAGTCTTAACAATTTCAAAATGCCCCATTAAACCTCCTTCATGAGCTCCCCTTATAAGTAATTCATGCATAGAACAATTCGGCACACATAATCTATTCTCCTTAAACAAAAAATCCATCATGCCTAAAAATATTATCCTTGGCCGAAACTCTATACTCAACATATATGGTACCAAAATCATTATTATTGGGATATAATTCTTTAATATACTCAAATCTTAACAATTTAATATTCATAGTATTAAAAAGAACATATCTTCGTGACAAAACATTCTGTAACCATAGCTTGTACTTAATTATATATGAGAACGTATCAAAAAATTATTTATTAGAATTCAAAACAAAAATCACTTTTTAAAAAGAAAATAATTGTAATCATGTGCAAGGGCATGGAAAATAAAATAAAGATTTTGATATTTCACTTATCCTAATATAATACGTATGGGTTCTTTAAGGTTCTAACAATATTGAGAAACTTTTAGTACAATAATTATTTTCTTTCTGTAATTCTCACCTCTTAAAAATCATGTCAAGGAATAATATAGAGAGAATCCAAAATAAGTTATTTCTATATTTTAAACTATTTGTATTTTATTAATTTTAAATTTTACTAATCTTTGTTTTTCATTAAAAACATAGCTTGAAATTACATTAAAAACATATTCTTACAACAACTATTATTCTATACAAACCATAAAATTAACTATATTCTTTTATATAACAACATTTTCATAAAAAAAAAATTAGTTAAATTTGAAGATTTTAAGATTATAAAGTGTGTGTGTGTGTATGATGCACATCAAGTTTAGTAGGTGAACTTTCTCTTATTTCTTTTCAATATCTCACATAAAATGTGATGCACATCAAGTTTAATAGCTTTGTGATTGGACCCAAGAAATGGAGGGTAAGCTATCAGCGTTTGGCCTTCATACTGATGCTTTAACTTTATTAAATGCAAAAGATTAATAAAAGATGCTGAATTGCATGAACAAAGACTTGACCATAAATTTTAAAGATTCCATGGGTTCAATCATATACATTATTATTTTTCTTATAACGTCACAAAATCAATTCATTTCATGACGTATCAAATCATTTAGCAGAGCCGCTTGCTGGGCATAGAAAAGACAGAAAACCATGTAAAGTCTTTCATTTAATAAGGCATTACCTTTATTACTTCTCAATGTTCACATTCCGTTTGGACCCAAGAAATGTAGCTTGTGGCCTTCGTACTGATGCTTT
>Ga0307517_10010514_pt1 | contig 12944 bp, 6 predicted proteins | sample 23_EM_MG_FD_194515 | JGI IMG/M metagenome (GOLD analysis project Ga0307517, IMG submission 194515) | Populus trichocarpa ectomycorrhiza microbial communities from riparian zone in the Pacific Northwest, United States - 23_EM | ecosystem: Host-associated > Plants > Roots > Unclassified | place...
TGCAATCAACGGTCTACATAATTTTAGTTTTATATTAACATTTTAATTTATTTTTTTCAATTAGCAACGGAAAATCCGTTGCTAAATTCAACGTAAATTTTGCAACGGATTATCCGTTGCTAAAGTTCGTCGCTAATATTAAAAAAATAATATATGTGTAATCCGTTGCAAATTCGCTACTGAATTTAGCAACAGAATTATCCGTTGTTAAATTCTGATGCTAATACCCCTGTTTTTAGTAGTGTATTTAATATAGTGTGTGACTTGAAGATATTATAATTATAATGCCATTAAGTAATCATATATATTGTCATACATTTTTTTTAACAAAAAGAAGGACTGAGTAATTGGAATATCTTAGTATATATATTTTCTATTATAAAATAATACATTTATGGTAATAACCCTAGTTTTAAGAACGTGTCCATATATATTTATCAGAATCTAGAATTTATCAGCTTTATATATGTATGTTCCCGTCTTTTGCTCGATTTAAAGCTTTCTAGTGATGATTCTATTCGTGGATCAAAGCAAGATCTCAATATTTTTAGCCCTAGTAATGGAGTCTCTTCTCGTGCAAATGATCAGTCAACAGATGAGAATTTGAAACCAGACGAATCTAGGGTTTTCATCTGCAAGGATCAAGGGCTGGATGCGGATGCTTCTGGGCATTTTCCATGCTATCCCTATTCAAGCCTTGCAACACGCCCTTATTATGGATCTTTTAATATATAGGTCACTTGGGGGTGAGGATGGATTCCTTGATTCACAAGCCATCATCTTATCCATCGTTTTGGCCTTGGTGGGTGGTCGTCGAAGCAGACCATGATGAACATACAACCTTCCACTGATGGGCTAAGATTGGAGAGTTTGAATGCTCTTAATGGTGGATTTAGAAATTCTGCTTCCACTTCTTCTTCAAGGCTTGAGGACATTAATGGCGTAATTCGCAGCTTTGGTGTTTCTTCGTCGACATCGAATATTGCAACCAATAAGACATCCCTAATTTCCCATGTTACAGATAAAAAACAACTTAAAAGGAAAGAAGGAAGAATGATTTCAGGGATATATATATTTATTTAGATAATATTTTAGAGGCGTTTGTCATATAATTGCATAAATTTTAGAAGGATAAAAATAAATATCAGTACTCTTCCAGTTATTTTACGTACAAAGATTGCTTTCCACCATGCACTTTCGGCTTGATCATTAGGATGTTATTCCCTTTTATTTTATTTTTTTCTCATTGATTAAATTAATTAATTAATTAGTGAGTTTCTGAAATAGTTGAAAGATTCTCACTCGAGTTTGATCTTCATGCGAGATGTAGTGAATTAAAGAGGTAAAGGATGCAAGAAATATTAATATAATCAAGCCTGTTTAATCTGGCATGATTTTTAGTTATTTAATTAACTGAGCCAAATCTAATTCAAACTCAAACTCGATATCACTGAAAAGAAGAAGAAAAAGAATAGAACATTGCCGTTTTAATTAAAACGGTTAACCTGGAGGTTGACTCAAATCCCTTTTCATGTCAATTCTGCTTGCACCCGTGACTTCAATTTTCCCCGTGTTTTTTCTTCAAATAAATTCCAAACAAAGGTAAATTAATTTGGCAGCTTTTTCAGAAATCTGAACAGTTGTTTCTGCAAAATCTTACAATCTGCCCTGTTGATATTAGTGAACTATTAGCGAGTGGACGATTTATAGGAATGTACAAAACCTAAGATGAGCAGAGTATATGGTGCGATGCAGGGGAACCCAATGGACAGTTCATTCAGAGAGTAGGGAAAGAGCGCGAGGAAACCGAAACGTTAGTTACCGTTGAATTGTCTGAAAACATTTCGATTTTGATTTCCATATTGATTTCTTCAATCTGGATATACCACACTGGATAACTTCATTATATACTCGCACCCACAAACTCAAACATTTGAAGAGAAAAGATCAGTTCTTATCCGTGTAACGTTGTTTTTTCTGTTGCTTCAATGGAGAAACAGCAACGATTTTGTGTTTCTAGTTCTCGTTTTGCTGCCAAGAAAATACAGAATTCGAATAAAAGAAAAGAACGTGACCATATATCAAGAAGCCGAGAGTGAAGTTTTTACCGGGTTACGGTCACAATCAAGCAGCGCAGTTAGTTCCATTGTCTCTTCAAGAACTCCAGGGAGGGTTTTGAAGGAACCAAGGCTTTTTAATGACAATTGGGTTAACAAGATTAACTCTGCTGGTCGTGATTCGAGAAGTAATGAAGTAGTGTTACTTGGGTTGCTGCCACCTTTCAGCGAGAACCCTAGCTGGGTTAAGAAGCCAGAAACAAGCGCCACAATTAGTGCTATTGCTGATTCAAGAATTCCAGGGAGGGTTTCAAAGGAATTAAAGCTTTTTTATGATAATTGGGTTCCCAAGAATTCTTCTGGTCCTGATTCAAGAAACAAATAGTCTGCTGAAGAGCTGGAGAGAAGGGTCTTAAGATGATGAGGTCGTCTTATATATATAGCCTTGGGGATTTGCTAGAGGAGGCGTCTAGTGGGGTATCGACTCAACTAAGTTTGTATCATCATGATCTATTCAAGATCAAGAGAAGAAGATGAAACCAAGTGACTTGAGCTATCTATGCCGGCTACCTGTGTCTGTAGATTTAGCGGAGAAACATACCCTGCCTTTCTTGAATAAAGATCAAATTAACAGGCTGATGGGGCGAATCAAGAAAACAATGAGAGCAATGGTTAGAAGATCTGGGCTTGGGATATGAATACTGAAACTATGCATCAGCTGGTCTTCAAAAGATGGAGAACTCCTAAAAGCAATGTTTTCACTCATGGCTGGACAGATCGAGCTCTTCGTTAAAAGGAGGAATCTGGTTGAAGGTGATGAAATTGGACTCTATTGGGACAGTGATCACTCAAGATTTCACTTCAGTGTTCTGAGTAGGGCTGCTGCTACTGCCTGAGACTGAAGATTAGTGTTGCTTTTAATTAGTTCTTCAGATGTATGTTATATGTAATCTATTTTTCTTGTTTTATTTTTCTTCTTTTGTATACATCATAAATAACCAATCTAGTTAATTTGGTTGAATTGATTTATTTGCATGCCTGATTTGATTTTAATCAACCAATATATTGTTCTCTATCATGTTTAATGGACAGAACAAATCCAAGCCTGTCAAACAATAGGTATTCAAAAGTTGGCTCCATATATAACCATTAAATGAAAGAAAATACGTGCTAATTCGAAATAAAGTTAATTCAATCACAAGTATATATTCTGATTTCCTTTTTCCTTTTCTGTGTGGATTTTTTAAAAAAAAATTATCACAATAAACTCACCATATACCATCCACCGTAAAATTAATCTATTCTTTGGTCCGGTTAAATTCATGCATGCTAAGATTAACCAAGACCGGAAAAATCATGAGAGTTTCATTCTGACTTGACCACGCGGAAGCACATCCTCCTAACCATCGACCTAATTCCCCCATGATTTGGACCAACTAAAGAACTGCAGCAACTTTCCGGTGGGTGCTAGATGGTAAGTCCATGATGAGCAGTGATCTAGAACAATTCAATACAGAAAAATATTGCCAGTTTAGAATGCTCGACGTGGTTGGATTAGTTTCGAATCATGTGGGAGCACACCCCTTCAGCCACCAGCCCAATCCCGACTAAGAGAATTATATATGGCAAGTTCTTGATGAGAATTGTCAGAAACAATTCAATGCAGAAAAAAACCAACTCAGAATGCTCTGTGTGATAGATTTGGATTTCTGTTGTGAGGTTGGTGGTTGTGTAGTAATGGGGACTGTTCTGTGTATTGTTCTTTTGTTCCTGCAGTCAAGGAGAAATGAATGCGAAGAAAGAGGAGGTTTTTAGTGTCTGTTTGGAATTGCGGTGGAAATTGCGTTTCCTAATAAAGCCTTAGACTCCACATGCAAAAAAAAAAAAAAATCTAATCCAATAATATCCATAAAAAAAAATTAGACAAGTTATATCCTCAAGTGTTTTAAATGAATTTGCTTATCTTGAAATCAAATATAATGGAAGGTTGCAAAATGAAATTCCTCATAAATATATCAATTTAAATAAATATATATATATCATCTAAAACCTGACGAATAAAAATATAATTTTAATATATAAAAAATTAAGTTGAAATTTGTTAATCAACGTGGTCCACCGTGTTAGCAAACACATATTAATTAATGATTAATAAGGCAAGTCAAAATAAATAAAAAAACACTTGACGGTTGTTGCTATCCAATTTTTGACCCATGTTTTTGATAAATTTTCAGAAAAAACTAAAAATAGCAAAGAAAACAATGAAAACCCCAAAAAATACATTTTTGATATATTTGCATTGTTTTTAGCATTTTCAACGCCCCCTCTTTACAATGCTTACGAGGCAAAAATTCATTAATGTTTTGCATAGTAAGCTTGTAAAGAATGGTGCCGAAACAGTCAGGATAAGCATAATTAATTTCCTTTTGCATAATAATTTAAATGATAAGTGAACTTATTTTTTATATTATCATCTCGAGTTTAAATATAAGGAAAGTCATAGAAAAGCAATTTCTAGCAAATACATATATGGTTTATTTAAGAAAAGATATCTTAGCATGACATTATGCCTTTTCCGCTCGAATTGAGATTATGATAGAATTTAAAAATAAAATAAAATAGTACAACAACTAAAAATTTCAGTAAACAAATACTAACAATTTGGATACCAAATACCTATTTTTCCATAACTACTTAATTAATTCTTGCAATTAAAAAGTAACAAATAATTAATAACGTTAAATCATCTAAAATTTAATTGAAAGAGGATTTAACGTATATTTGGCAGTGTGATTATAGTTGTTTTTCAAATAATTTTTCGTGTCGAAATACATGTTAATGATTTTTTTTATTTTTTAAAAATTATTTTTGATATCAACACATCAAAACGAACCAAAACATACAAAACATATTAAATTTTAATAAAATAAAAAAAATTAAATTTTTTAAAAACACGATTTACCTCGCGTTCCCAAACGGTTTATTATTAATCTCACACGAATATTAACATTTAAATAAGGAAGTTACAATTGGCTTCGAGAGCAAGGAGAGCAAGGATAAGTACAGAGGTTACAGCCTAATCAATGGGCCCAAGCTTCCAAATCTAAATGCTTACCCTCACTGGCTCCTGCTATAAAAGCCGGCCATTTTCCCTCCTCTTCACAGTTCACAGCGAGCAGGAGAAAAAAAGAAGAAGAAAAAGTGAGTACTGTTTCGTTTCCTTGACTCACAAGTCTCTCGCAATATCGTCTCTGCTCTTCTGCTTTCAAGCGAAAATCTTCAAAATCTTATTGCTTCTGTTGCTTCGAAACAAACCACAGTTTCTTCACGTGGAAACGGTATGCCTCAAAAATGGATTTTCAGGTTTTGGATGATTCTGTTTTTGTGGGATTTATAGGGTTTATTAAGTGAAAATGTATGGGTAGGACGTAACAGGACACTAAAGGATGTTTATAATACGTGTGTGTGTGTTTTTCAAAAAACAAAATGTATGGTTTGATGTTTTTATTTGTTTTATGCCTTGATTTATTGAGAACATCCAATTCTTATGGATTTTTCATTTGTAATATGTAATGTGTGTATGAATCTTGATGATTTTTGCTTCTTCCTGTTATGGATTAGGAAAATTGGAGTTGGAGGTGTCAACATATGGAAGACAGTGACTGGAGAAGTGAGTTATCAGCAGAATTTCGTCGAGATGTTGTCAATGATATGTAAGTGAGATGCCATTTTATCAAGAATTAATTAGAGATTTTATTGTTATGGGGTTTAGTTGTGGTGTTAGTGTCTTCAAATTGGTCTTGATTTCAATTCACCGGGAAGAAATAATATGATGATTTGCACACCAATTACATGGTTGTCATGATTCCCCTTGTTTGTGGAGCTTATAATCTTCCCAGTCGAAAACCATTCTCCACTACAAAAATACCCAGCATAATGTTCTTAGAGCATAATCTCCTCAAATGGAAAGTCAATTGACCATATTTTTTAAATATTTATTTTCCCAAAATACTCTTACATCAAGTTTAAATCTCATCACACCTATTTTTTAAAATAACTTTAAACTTTACACCATGAAAAATAAATAAATATCTAGTTAGGATACTTTAGAAGGGAGACAATTGACCATATTCAAAGATTGTTTACTTAGTTCTGCAAGCAGACTAGATTTACTTGTTTCACTTTCTGTTAAAATTGGTTGATCCAAACTGTTTTTATCAACAAAATCGAGTTCTATCAGAACAAACGAAGGTAAGCAAGCCACTAAATCGGCTAAGGTTCAATTACACTGCTAGAGGCAAGAAAGATAACACAAGAACATTATATATAAAAACTACAACAGTAGTATGTTCATTGCTTCCATGATTACCAGTTACCACCATCACATACACTTATTATGTTGGTGTCTGCGCCTTCCATCGTTATTTTGACCACGTTTAACACCTTTCTGTGATTAAAAATAATTGTTGTTATATAAACATTCAGAGTGGAGACAATAACGCAGACTGTCAAACCTTCTCCTCTGCAAGTGACTTTACCTAGTATACTGAAGTTGGCTGTAAACTTTTGAGGAAAAAGTTTACTCGCTTGCCAAAGACAAGCTATCTTGATCTGCTATGCACTTCTAATCTAATCCATTTCTTTGAAACAAACAAGTTTTGACGTTGATGCATGCCTTCTTTGATTATGATGATGCCTTTTACAACCTTCGTCACGATTTCTATCTATAGGGATTGTGGCATCTTATGTGAAACTAGAGGCCAACATGTTGTTTCTTGACAGTCTTCTTTCATTTATTCCCAAAAGTTCTCAGCAGTTTTTTTTAGTTATTTTCCATTCTACCAACATGCTGTCCGTCGACTACGTACCAAGATCATACAATCCAAGAAGCTATCTTGGTTTCCAATTCGGCTACAGATCTCTGTTTTTTCTTTATGGAAATTGAAAAGGAACAATAACTGAGTATAAAAGTGTTGGTATATATACCAAGCATAAGAATTTGTATAATCAAATGAGGCGAAAGTTGGACTTACCAAGCATAAAAGGTAGATGTTGAACAGTTTTTCATTACTTTTAGCTAGCATCTGCTGTGCCCAAGGATTGACTTTAGGTTTTTCTGAACATGGTCCAACCTTTGCCATTTAATATGAACATAGACCAACCTTTGCCGCAGTACAAGGCAAGGTTAATCTGAAAATTTATGAACTATGCTTACTGTTTATTTCAGAGTTCATATCTAAGCAGGATAGCAGCAAAGTTGAGGGAAATAAAGAAAAGTTCTAACGCTACAATTTCTAGTTCTTCTTCCAACTCTTCATTCTCTACTGAAATTCCTTCAGATCCAGGTAGAGTGACATGATTGCCACACCACTAATTACTTCATGCTGTTTTCGTTTTTATGCTTAGCTTCTATCCATGCCTGCTTCTTCCATGATATATATGTACATATATCAAGAACAAAGGAAACAATTTTGCCTTCCTTCCTTGCTATAATTGTGGAGCTTGGCTGGTTTTCTGCTGGTGTGCATAGACATAGCAAAATGATAGTTTCTGCTGGTTCAAACATATTGAGTTTGTAAACTGCTTCAATCAAAATTTGTATTCAAGGACAACATGTAGAATTACTTTTTTCTTCTTCAAAATATTTTTCTGAAGCTATCCCGTCTGAAAACCACATTTTTGGAGGACCTAGTACTTTAGATTGTCGACTCCATATTCTTCTTCGTACTGTGTAATCTCTTTGCACACTTCCTAGGTTTTTTTTGTTGCTTATATGACGTAACCGGGAGCGAATAATGGAGAGGTTTGCAATACATTATAATATATGCAAAAACATTTAAAACATTTAGTTTTTATTTATTATAGTCTCACTTATTAAACTGCTATTATAACTTTTTTATTTATAAAAAAAACTAGAAAATTCTATTAAAATAAAAAAAGGAAAATATTTATTTTCACAAAAATCTCCTGCCCGTTTCCATGAGTTGAACCTCCTTAGTCGAAACCCTCCACCATGAAAACTTTCAACATAATATTCTTCAAGCAGAAGCTCCTCACGGTCGAAAAACTAATAAGACGCTTCATCGTTGGTATCTAACATTTTTATTAATGTTATTTATTTATTTATAGAAGCTCAGAATAATCAATCCCAAGTTCACAAACAAGATCAGCCATTTACTATCCATCATTCTGGATTGGCAAACCAGCATCAAGCAGCCCAACAGCATTTGCAAACGAACTTTGAGAACAAGGTAGCTTCTGCTCCTGTAATGCTTAGCTTGGCCAACTTACCGTCTACAAGGCCTCCTGACAGAGGTTTAACTCAGGTCCCAAAGTCAAATGTTAGCCTGAATACCAACTTGAAAGATTCACCTGGCGATTTGCAGAAGTCTTCAGAAAATTTAAAAGGTGAAATGGAACATTCTGGTAATTCTGGAAATTGCGAGCAAGAACAGGGAATACTGCATTCACCACAGGTTATTGCTCAGCATGACCCGGAAGAATTTCTGAATTTTCAGCAAGGCTCCTGCCTAGAGCTTCAATCCTCAACACTTTCCATGGTCAAGAGGGACCCGCAAACAACCCCTGCGCAGCAGCAACAGACACAACAAGCTCCTTCTACACTTCACAGTCCACCATCCATGGTTGAGCAGCCACTATTGTTGTCGCAGCAGCAAGAGCAGCCGAAGGGACAAAAAGCAGTTGCCACTGATGTGAGCCAAAAGCTATTAATTGCGCAAGAAAGCAGAGTCCCTGATCAGCAGCATCATCAACAACCGAAGTTACCATGCCCGTACAATGATTGTCAAAGCTTGCAGTCATATTCACCGACTCCAGAGCAGAAACTGTTGTCTCAATCACAGCCACCAAAATTGCAACAGATTCTAAATTTGTCACGGCAAGATGAACAGCAAGATGACATAAAATCAGAGCAGCATTTGTGTGAATCAAATTCAGAGCGCGAAAATGTAGTGAATCCAGTGCAGCAAGTTTCCATGAGGTCTCTACAGCTGCCATTAAGCACTCTTCCACAGCCAAATGATATCAAATTTCTATTAAAAAACAACAGGAATGAACGAGCAAAAGCGAATTCCGGAAGAAGTTCTTCTGTAGCTCAACGTATGGATCCAAAACAAAAGAAGTCCCGGCACCATGTATCCGCACAAAAGAAGAATCAAGAATCTCAACAGGGCCAAATGTGTCAGCAACTTATCAAGGGAAATCAAGAAGTTCCACAGCAGATGCAGCAGGATGATGAAATGCCACATCAGTTGAATGAAGTAAATGATGTGAAAATGACACAAGGAATAGAGCATGAAACAGCACTAAATCAGAGACCTGAAGTCAAGAACTTGAAATTTAGACAAGTGACAGCTGTTAAATCTGGAGTTCCACCTTCAATTTCTTCCCCCATGCACATTCAGACCGAACCTGTCCAGTTACCTCGACATTTTCCTCTGACCAACCAGCATAATATGCTGCGGTCGCATACAATAGTTGGATCCCCTTCTCATTCTGTAAATTCACAGCCTGGGTTTTCTGCGAAATTCCTCTCCAATGATTCATCATACTTGAATACAGGTAAGACTGAACAACTGATGTAGTAGAATCGATCACACGGTTTGCCACTGGCACTGCTGATGTACCAACCTCACATCAACAGAAAATGTGAAAATGCAGATGGCTTTGGTTTTGATGCTTCAACCATCAATTTTGGAGAATCATGTGATGCTGAGAAGCCCATTCTACGCTTAATTAAAGCGGTTTGTCTGAAACAACTTGATTCCTCTATTAGTTCATCAACCTGATGCTGAAGACTTGGACATGACTAATGAGATTTCAAATGTTGTTTGTAAATTTCAGGTGAACTCAATTTCATCGAAAGCATTAAGTGCTTCTGTAAGTGAGATTGGATCAGTAGTCAATCTGGCTGATAGCATGGCAGGATCAGTACCAGTTTATGGATCAAAAGGCTCAGTTAGTGAAGATTTAGGGGTCACGAGTAAGACTAATCCAGTTGCAAGATACTTTTCCATGGGTTGTAGCACATTTGGAATGAGGAAAGTGAAGCTTTCAACCAAAGCAGTTCCCTTGAATGATAAGACACCAGCTTGCCCGAAGAAATCTGGCTCAGAGTCAACTACATTTTGCCCCAACAAAAAACCTAGGATTCAGGTATGTCAGCTGCACTTTCAGTGTTGAAATACTAAGATGTTACAACTTAATATTAAAGAAGGAAAACAAATGACTCGATTCTGCTTGTCTTAGTGCATGTTGGCATTGTGATAAGTGATAACTATTGTATTTGTAGTTTGAAAAGACAGGTTTAAAAAAAACTACAAATCATAATTTTTTTAAACTCAAGTTTTTATCATAATTTGAGATTGAAAGGCAGGTTTAAGCAATAAAACCAAACAACTTTTAAAGTTGGGTTGGCCTAAAAGCGTCTCAAAGCGCACCGCACCACAATGTCAACCGGACAAGTCACAGTCCAAATATGGCTAAGTAGGTTGGTTTCTCTCCTTCACTTCTGCTAGGTGCCGGACAACAGCATTGACTTGGTTCCTGTCGTAGGTGCAGCTTGTCGTCAGATTAGTACAGTATCTGATACAATTCGTTGGAACAACTCAATGCACTGCAACTTGTGATTAGTACGATAACAGATTCATGAAAATTTACCTTGTATCTTTTGGCACTCTTTCTAATATCTCCCCTACATACACATACTGTAGCTTCAAGTCTTAATATTGAATCAGTTAAAGGCTGCCATTTGCACTCGGACTGCCCTTTTGTCTTGTTTTGCCCTTAAAAAAGCACATCAACCCTACCCTTCCTGTTCCTTTCTCTCTTCTACTCAATTCCCGAAGTCTTTCTGCCATTTATTGCAGGTCAGTCGTGCTGTGTTAAAGGAAATAGAGGAGATAAATCAGCAACTGATAGACACAGTGGTAGATATCAGTGATGAAGAAACCGACTCAACTACAGTTGGACCAGATGGTGGAGGAATCATTATCAAGTGCTCATTCATTGCTGTGTCCATTAGTCCAAACTTCAACTCGAAAGAGGATTTCGAACAAATTGTAGGTCTTTGACTATTGCTTCTTCACATAAGCATCATGCATCGCCTTCATTTTCCCTATTGACCTTGTGTTCTATGGCCATGCAGTCAAAAATTCAGCCCTTAAAATTGCTTGTCCCCACAAAGTACCCTTATTGCTCACCTATAGTTCTCGAAAAGTTGCCAGAGGAAGTCAGGTAAGAAAAATGGGCTTTGTGTATTTGTTTTAAAGCGCCTTACTTTCGGAGCATGATTCATCATTTTCTTCTGTTAATTCTCCAACACCTGGAATGTTACACATAATTCTGAAAGTTCTTAATGATCAACAGTGAAAAGCATGATGATCTTTCAGTGAAGGCAAGGGTAAAGCTCAACTTGCATCTCAGAAATCTATTGCAGCCCATGTCAATAGGGGAGATGGCTCGGACTTGGGATAAATGTGCTCGGACAGCTATTTCCGAGCATGCCGTGAAGAATGGGGGAGGTTGCGTTTTCTCAAAATATGGAACTTGGGAAAACTGCTTCAGTGCCGCATGATGAGGTGTTCATCTCCATTCCAAACAATCCTCCTGCTAAGCAGCAAAGCATAGGGTTGTTGACTAAACTGAATAAACACAACCACATTACCTGGACGGTAATGTCTACAAGACCTTATAAAATCACATGTAATCAGAGATAGGTCAAGCATCTTCGAGATTTCAAGTGGATAAGCTTCGTTTTTCATCCCCTGCTATTTTCTGCTTTGTTTTTCTGGTGAATTGTTAGCCTGTTATCGTGTTACTGGTACCATGTCATTTCCAGACAAAGTTATTAACTCTGGTTTGGCTAAGCAGGAAACTTGGACTCAAAATTTGACTTGTATCCAGTTTCTGTATAGCTAAGAAAAGATATTAATTTGGTCAAGGATAAGTTAAATCTATTGGGTCAATAACAATTTTTTTTAAAAAAAATATAATAATTTCATTTCAATAAAAACGATTGATCCATGATCCAACAACTTGATAACATGAAACTTTTTTCAAATTAAATTACAGACCAATTCTGGCAACTATGTTTCCAGGTATGTTAATGTGACTCCTGAAGGCTAGCTAGGTAGTTGAAGTTTAGTTTTGGATTCAAAATCTAAGCTCTATGAACTCTCAAAACATGTAAGATCAAATGACTTTGTCGATTTAGCCTGTTTGGCAGTGTAGTTTTGGTTATTTTTTAAAGTGATTTTTATGTCGAAATGCATCAAAATGATGTTTTTTTATTTTTAAAAAATTAATTTTAAGATCAGCGCATCAAAACGATCCAAAACATACAAAAAAAATTATTTTTTAACAAAATAAAAAATTTAATTTATTGGAAACGCGGTTTGCACCTCATTCTCAAATGTTCTCTTATCTTAGATGAGGTCTATAAAAATAAATATATATTTTTAATATTAAAAAAACAACATTATTTAATTGAGTTAAATCAATCTAAAATAATTTTATTTTCTCAACACATCAATTCATGATTTTTTTAACTTAGATTAAACTTGTTTTAAAAAAACAGATTTTGTTTTATCTTTTTTTTTTAAAATTAGAATCATATTATTTTTTATTAAAAGTAATAACCTGTTTAATCTTTATAGACCAAATTGAACTTAATAACATTGGATTTCATGTGGTTTTCTTAAACCGAAAGGATTAACTAATTATTTTGTCATTAATAGAATTAAATAGTACTTTATTCTGAGAGACCTTGTTTAAGAGTTGTTTGTTTATTTTTTTATTTTAAAAATATTTTTGAAAAAATTTTAAATTTTTTTTTTTTATTATGTTTTAATAATATTTTGATCCACT
>Ga0307517_10010515_pt1 | contig 12942 bp, 4 predicted proteins | sample 23_EM_MG_FD_194515 | JGI IMG/M metagenome (GOLD analysis project Ga0307517, IMG submission 194515) | Populus trichocarpa ectomycorrhiza microbial communities from riparian zone in the Pacific Northwest, United States - 23_EM | ecosystem: Host-associated > Plants > Roots > Unclassified | place...
CTGATGAAATATAAGTTCATCTCCTTCATCAACCTCTTCGGCCTGACAGTGGGACTTGCCTGCTGCCTGCTCATCCTTACCTATATCCTGAACGAGCTGAGCTATGACCGTTACAACCGGAATGCCGACCGCATCTACCGCGTCTCCCGAAGCTTCAACAACCAGGATGGCGTCGTATCCCTGCACCTGGGAGGGATCGCTCCTCCCTTCGGCCCCCGCCTGCAGAACGATTTTCCCGATATCCAGAAGATCACCCGCCTGCTCCCCGCCGGGACCACACCCCTGCGCTATGGCGAAAAGATCTTCAACGAAAAGGATGTCTACTTCGCCGACGAGAACCTCAGCAGCGTCTTCGATATCACGTTCACGAAAGGCAACCCTCAAACGGCCCTCGCCGACCCCTTCTCCATCCTGCTGACGGAACAGGCGGCGCATAAATATTTCGGCAACGAGGACCCCATCAACAAAGTGATCCGGATGAACAACCAGTACAACCTGAAGGTCACCGGCGTTTATAAAGAGCTTCCTTCCAATTCCCATTTCCATCCCGGCATCCTCCTGTCCTTCAATACCCTGAAGGACAGCGCCATCTATGGGACCAATAACCTGTTGACGAACTGGGGCAACAATGCCTTCTTTACCTACCTGCTGCTGCCGGAACACTACCCCGCCAAAAGCATGGAGGCCCGCTTCCCCGCTTTCCTGAACAAGAACATGCCGGGACCGAAAACAGCTGCCGCGGGCATGACGCCCTCGAAGTTCACCCGTCTCTACCTGCAGAAACTAACGGATATCCACCTCTACTCCCATCTCGACGAAGAGATGGAAGACAATGGAGATATCAAAAGGATCTGGGTCTTCGGGGCCATCGCCCTGTTCATCCTCCTGATCGCCTGCATCAACTATATGAATCTGTCCACGGCCCGGTCCGCCCTGCGGGCCCGGGAGATCGGCATCCGGAAAGTGTCCGGGGCTGTAAAAGGCGAGCTCATCCTGCAGTTCCTCAGCGAATCGGTGCTCATCGCCTGGCTGGCGATCCTGCTGGCCGTCGGCCTTACCCTGCTGGTCCTTCCCTGGCTGAGGAATGTCACGGGTCAGGTGCTCGCGATCGATGGCCTGCTGAAAATGCAGGTGCTGCTGCCGCTCATCCTCGCTCCTTTTGTCGTAGGCATCCTATCGGGCCTTTACCCGGCCCTGTTCATGTCTTCCTTCCAGCCCGTCAAAGTATTAAAGGGCCTGTTCAAGGCCGGCAAGAGCAATGTGTCTTTCCGGCAGGTGCTGGTAGTAGCGCAATTTTCGATCTCCATCATCCTCATCATCAGCACGGCCATCGTCTTCCAGCAATTGCGGTATATGCAGCAGGCATCCCTGGGCTTCGACAAGGACAAGATCGTCACCTTCTCCTATTATACGGATCCGAACAAGCCTTTCGAATCCTTCCGCACGGAGCTGCTGGCGAATTCCTATATCCGGGACGTCGCCCGGTCCTCGCGGATCCCCAGCGGCAGACTGCTGGATGAGCAGGGTTCTTCCATAGAGGTCGGCGATTCCCTTCGCCCTGTAACGGCCGATATAAAATACCTGGCGGTCGACCATGGATTCGTCCCGGCCTATGGCATTCCCATCGTCGCGGGCCGGAATTTCTCCCGCGATTACCCCACGGATACCAGCAACTTTATCCTGAACCAGGCCGCCGTCCGCATACTGGGTATGAAGGATCCCCGCGAAGCCCTCGGCAAGAATTTCAAATACGGAAACACCAAAGGAAGGATCATCGGGATCCTGGGCGACTTTCATTTCGAGTCCATGCACCAGAAGATCCTGCCCATGATCCTCCTGCAGCCTTCGGAGAGGGACGCCAACAATAGCTACTCAGCCATTTCGGTCAAGATCGCGGGCGGCAACCCGCAGGCGGCCATCGCCCATATCGAAGGGGCCTGGAAGCATTACCTGCCGGCGACGCCCTTCGAATATAGCTTCCTGGACGAGAAATTCGACCAGCTCTACCGTTCGGAACAACGGCAGGGCGCCCTCTTCACCACCTTTGCGGGCATCGCCATCTTCATCGCCTGCCTGGGGCTGTTCGGGCTTTCCGCCTTCGCGATCACCCAGCGCGTAAAAGAGATCGGCATCCGGAAAGTATTGGGCGCCAGCGTGGGGAGCATCGTGGGCCTGCTCTCGAAGGATTTCCTGAAACTGGTGCTGCTGGCGGCCATTATCGCCTTCCCGGTAGCCTGGTATGCGATGCATAACTGGCTGGAGGATTTTGCATACCGTATCCATATCCAATGGTGGGTATTCCTGACGGCCGGCATCCTGGCGGCGCTGGTCGCACTGGTGACCATCGGCCTGCAGGCTATCAAGGCGGCAAGCTCCAACCCGGTGAAAAGCCTTCGTTCGGAATAATAATTGACTGTCTTTAAACCCCCTGATATGTTCGCAAATTTTTTTACGATAGCCCTGAGGAATATCTTCAAGCACAAGGTCTTCTCCTTCATCAATATCTTCGGCCTGGCCATCGGGATCGCCTCCTGCCTGCTGATCCTTCAGTATGTCCGCTACGAGCTGAGCTATGACCAGTTCGAAAAGAACGGCGACCGGATCTATCGCCTGCAACTGGACCGCTATAACGATGGTAAGATCAGCACCCGCTGGGCCGCCGGCGCCGCCGGGGTCGGCAAATTCGTAAAGGACGACCTGCCCGAGATCCAGGCCGTCGCCAAGCTCAGCAATGCCTCCGGCTCCACCATCAGCTATAAGGAGCAAAAGATCCGGGAAGACAAGCTGTTCTTCGCCACGGCCGAGTTCCTGCCCATGTTCTCCTATCCTACCCTGGCAGGCAGCACGGGCAATGCGCTGACGGAACCCAATACCGCCGTCCTGACGGCTACGGCTGCCCGCAAATATTTCGGCAGCGAAGACCCCATGGGAAAGACCATCAGCGTCAACAAAAAACTGGACTTTAAGATCACGGCCGTCGTAGCCGATCCGCCCCTCAATACCCATTTCAAATTCAATGTCCTGCTTTCCTACGCCACCCTGGTAAAACTCAGGGGCCCCGAACTGGAGACCGCCTGGAACTGGGATGGCTTCTTTACCTATATCCTCGTGAAGCCCGGTACGAACCCCGTACTGCTGCAAAAAAAGATCGCAGGCGTCGTACAGACCCGCAACGGGCAGGACATGAAGGCCAGCAACAGCAACATGGTCTTTAACCTGCAGCCCCTGCGCGATATCCACCTTTATTCGAACTTCATGCACGAGGCAGAGACGAACGGGGACGGCAAGGCCGTTCGATTCCTGCTGGCCATCGCCCTGTTCATCATCGTCATCGCCTGGATCAATTATATCAACCTCTCCACGGCCCGCTCCATCGACCGCGCCAGGGAAGTAGGGATCCGCAAGGTGCTGGGTTCCCATCGAGGCCAGCTGATCGGACAGTTCCTGTTCGAATCCCTGCTTATCAACCTGCTGGCCGTCATCCTGGCCTTTGTGCTGGTGCTCGCCGCGCTTCCCCTGCTCAATACGCTGACGGGAAAGGGCGTCAACTTCTCCCTGTTGCAGGATTCCCGGTTCTGGCTTACGCTCGGCGGCCTCTTCGTAACAGGCGCCTTCCTTTCCGGCCTCTACCCCGCTTTCGTGCTTTCCTCCTTCCGGCCCATCGCGGTATTGAAAGGAAAATTGTCGAAGACGGGCCATGGCGCCCTTCTACGGCAGTCCCTCGTCGTCATACAGTTCGCCGCCAGCGTCATCCTGATGGTAGCCACCTTCGCCGTCTACCGCCAGCTGAACTACATGCAGCAGCAGGACCTGGGCGTAAAGATCGAACAGACCCTGGTCCTCAAAGGACCCAATGTCATTGACTCCACCTATGATAATAAATTCTCCGCCTTTAAAGAAGAAATGCTGAAACTGCCGGGTGTGGGCAGACTGACGGCCTCCACGGAAGTCCCCGGCAGCAAGGTAGGCTGGAATGCGGGAGGCATACAGCTGGTAGGCAGCGGCCCCGGGCAATCCAACCAATACAGGGTCATCGGCATCGACTATGATTTCGTAGAGGCCTATGGCCTGAAAGTGTTGCAGGGACGGAATTTTTCCAAACAATTCTCCACGGACCCCAAGACCGTCCTCTTCAACGAAGCCGCTACGAAATTGATGGGGTTCCGTAAACCCGGTGATGCCATTGGCAAACGCATCGAGTTCTGGGGGGCTCAGTATGATATCATCGGCGTCGTGTCCAACCATCACCAGGAATCTTTGAAGGAGGCCTATGACGCGCATATCTTCCGTCTCATACCAAATGCCGCCCGTTATTATTCCCTGCAACTGCGGGCCGATCGCAATAACTGGAACGACCTGGTGCGCGCTACGGAAAAAAAATGGGCCGGCTTCTTCCCCGGCAATCCCTTCGAATATTTTTTCCTGGACGAGCATTTCGCGGAGCAATACAAGGCCGACCGCCAATTCGGGAACACCTTCGGCGTCTTTGCCCTGCTCGCCATCCTGGTCTCATCGCTGGGCCTGCTGGGACTAGCCTCCTTTGTCACGACCCAGCGCACCAAGGAAATAGGCATCCGGAAGATCGTAGGGGCCGGCATTCCCAGCATACTGCGGTTGCTGACGGGAGATTTCATCCGGCCCGTCCTCATCTCCTTCCTGATAGCGATCCCCGTGACCTGGTTCCTCCTGAAGAGATGGCTGGAGAACTACGCCTTTAAGATCGGCATCAATGCCTGGCTGTTCATCCTGCCCGCCTTCCTTATCCTATTGATCGCCTTGATAACGATCAGCACCCAGACGATCAGGGCGGCTTCCGCCAGTCCTGTCAAAAGTCTGAGGACAGAATAAAGCGTATCGCATAACATGAACAGGGAGTTTAAAAATATCGAAGAGCTGCTGATGGACGAGGATTTCCTCGCCTGGTATTTTAATCCCGGTGGAGAAGAAGGAGAGGAATGGGAAAAGTGGATGGCTGCGGACCCCGCCCGCAAGATGCTGGTGGACGAAGCCAGGATGTTCATGGATATCTTCGGCCGGAAGGAAGAGCCCGCCGCTGACCACCAGCGATCGAAGGACGCTTTCAATAGCCTGATGCAAAAGATCGCCGACCTGGAAAAGCCTGCCGCGACGCCCGCAGCGCCTGCCCCCGCCCCTGCCGATCCCGCAGCCACACGCAAGCCCCGGCCTGCGCCTTCCACCTACCGCTCACCCTTTCCGGCGCATAGCCCCGGCCTGTTCCTCCTGCGTAACCACCTGAAGATCGCCTGGCGCAACCTTCGCAAAGACCGCGGCTTCGCCACGATCAATATCTTCGGGCTGGCCCTGGGCCTCGCCGTCTGCCTGCTCATCACCTTCTTCGTCATCGATGAGTTCAGCTATGACCGCTACAATGAAAAAGCAGACAGGATCTATCGCATCAATGAGGATGTATATGTCAACGGCAACGGCAAGGAAGCCGTTATCACTCCGGCTCCCATGGCGCCTGCCCTCATAAAGGACTTTCCACAGATAGAAAAGGCCACCCGCATCAAGGGATTATTCGGCATCCTGGTAAAGAAAGGCAACACGACCTTCGTAGAGAATAATATGGCCAGCGCCGACGCCAATATCTTCGACGTCTTTACGCTGCCCCTCGTCACCGGCAACCCGGCGACGGCCCTGCTGCAACCGCATAGCATGGTCATCTCGGAGACCATCGCCCGCAAATATTTCAACAGCACCGACGTGCTCGGCAAGACCCTGCTCATCAACAATACCGATACCACTACGATCACGGGGGTCCTGAAGGATATGCCCGTACAGTCGCATTTCCATTTTAATTTCATCGGCAGGCTGCAAGAGGAGGATATCCTCCGGGCCCCCTCCATCAACTGGCTCAGCAATTTTTTGGTCACCTATGTCCTGCTACGTCCCGGCATCAGCCAGGCCAGCCTGGATGGCTATATAAACACTACGGTGAAGAAATACCTGGAGCCTCAGTTGAAGGACTACGCACATAGCAGCCTGGATGAAATAAGCGCCAAAGGTAGCCGTTACCGTTACTACACGACCCCCCTTACCCGCATCCATCTCTATTCCAACCTGGATTTCGAGTTCGAGGCCAATGGCAATATCCGCTATGTATATATCTTCATCGCGATCGCCTCCTTCATACTCCTCATCGCCTGCATCAACTTTATGAACCTGTCTACGGCCCGCAGCTCCAACCGCGCGAAGGAAGTAGGCCTCCGGAAAGTCCTGGGCTCCAATCGCAGCAGCCTCATCGGGCAATTCCTCACCGAATCCGTCCTCACCAGCCTGTTTTCCCTGGTGCTGGCGCTCCTGCTGGCCGCCTTCCTGTTACCCTATTTCAATGAGCTGGCTCATAAAGAGATCACGATGAACTTCCTCACCAGGGGCTGGCTCCTGCCCTGTACCCTGTTGACGACCCTCCTGATCGGCGTGCTGGCAGGCATTTACCCGGCTTTTTTCCTGTCCGCCTTCCAGCCCATCCAGGTGTTGAAAGGAAGACTGGCCTCCGGCTTCAAGAGCGGCAGGCTCCGGAACGGACTCGTCGTACTGCAATTCACCGCCGCCATCGTGCTGCTCATCGGCACTCTCGTCATCTACCGTCAGCTGAACTTTGTCCGCAATAAAAACCTCGGATATGACAAGGACCAGGTGCTGATCGTCCAGAACACCTATTCCCTCTGGGTCCATGCCAAAGCTTTCAAGGAAGAAGTGCTGAAGCTGCCCGGGGTCGAAGGCGCTACCATGACCCACTGGCTCCCCAATTTCGGGGACCAGAGCAGCAGCGCTTTTTTTAGAGACCCTTCCTTAACGGCCAGCCAGAGCTTCATCCTCTCCAATTATCCCATCGACGCGGATTATGTGCCGGCCCTGGGCATGAAAATGGCGAAAGGGAGGAATTTTTCATCGCAGCTGGCCACCGATTCGGCCTGTGTGCTCGTCAATGAGACGGCCGAGCAAGCCCTGGGCTATGCCGATGCGATCGATCAGTTCCTTTATGAAAAGAACGACAGCAATCAACTCATCCGGTACCGTATCATCGGGGTGGTAAAAGATTTCAATGCGGGGTCCCTCCATAATAAGATAAGCCCCATCGTGTTTAGGCTGGCCGAAGAAAGAGGCGCCCTGGCCATTCGCATTCACACAAAAAATGTCCCGGGGCTGATCGCGGAGGTGGAAAAAAAATTCAGGGCCTGGGGCAAGATGGCCGGTCAGCCTTTTCCCTGGTCCTTCATGGATGAGGAGCTCAACCACTTATATGTGGCCGACCAGCGTACCGGGCAGCTCTTCATTTCCTTTGCGACGCTGGCTATGCTCATCGGCTGCCTGGGACTCTTCGGGCTGGTGACCTATGCAGCCGAGCAACGCACCAAAGAGATCGGCATCCGGAAAGTGCTGGGAGCCTCCGTCGGCCAGATCGTGAGCATGCTCTCGGTGGATTTTTTGAAGCTGGTCCTGCTGTCTGCACTGATCGCCTTCCCCCTGGCCTGGTGGAGCATGAGCAAGTGGCTGCAGGACTTCGCCTACCGGATCCGGATGGGCTGGGGCGTGTTCGTCCTATCCGCCCTGGCCGCCATACTGATCATGCTGCTGACCGTGAGCTTCCGGGCCGTGAAAGCAGGAAAGGCCAGTCCCGTGAAAGCATTGAGAAGTGAGTAGTGAGTGGTGAGTTGTGAGATATGCATATAGACATTCAATACGTACCTCATCACTGACCACTCACTACTGACCACTGACAACTAAAACCTAACAACCATGTTTAAAACTTATTTCAAGATCGGCTGGCGCAACCTGCTTCGTCATAAAGGCTATGCCTTTATCAATATCGCAGGACTTTCCTTCGGCATCGCCGGCGCCATCCTTATCTTCACCCTGGTCCGGTTCCAGCTGAGCTTCGACAGCTTCCACCCGGACAAGGACAGGATCTATCGCATCGTAACGGAATTCCATGACGAGAAGACTACCTATACCGGGGCCGTACCCCAACCCCTGGGCAAAGCCTACCGCGATGAATTCACCTTCTCCGAAAAGACCGCCCGGGTCATAGACTACCGGGGCACCCTGATCTCCCTGCCGGGTGAAAAAGAGGTCAAAAAATTCGAGGAGGAAAAAGGCGTTGCTTTTGCAGAGCCGGCCTTCTTCGACCTTTTCAATTTCCCCCTCGTTCAGGGTGACAAGCGTACGGTGCTCCGCGACCCGAACTCCGCCATCGTTACGGAATCCATCGCGAAGAAATATTTCGGCAGGGAACCCGCCATGGGCAAACTGATCCGCCTGGATAACAAAACGAACTACACCATCAGGGGCATCCTCAAAGACCTGCCCCCGAATACTGACCGCAAACAGGAGATCTACCTTTCCTATGATAACGTGAAGGATCGAAACGCCTGGCTGGCCAGCGACAGCAGCTGGCCCGGCGTCTACAGCGGCTCCATGGCCTTCACGCTCCTGAAGCCGGGCATCGGTCCGGCGCAGGTGAACAAGGCCTTCTCCCAGCTCAGCAATAAATACTACAAAGGCCGGGATGCAAAAGTCTGGCAGTTCAGGCTGCAGCCTCTTTCGGAAATGCATTTCAACCCCGACTTCGGCGGCTCGGCCGACAAAAAATATTTATGGGCCCTTGGCCTCATTGGCCTGTTCCTGATCGTCACCGCCTGCGTGAATTTCGTGAACCTGGCCACGGCGCAGGCCCTCAACCGTTCCAAAGAAGTAGGCATCCGCAAAGTGCTGGGAAGTCTCCGTTCGCAGCTCTTCTGGCAATTCATGGCGGAGACCACCCTGATCACCTGCTTTGCCCTCTTGCTGGCCTACGGGCTTTCCCTGCTGGCCCTGCCTTCCCTCAACCAGCTGCTGAAGGTAAAAATGACCCTCCGGCTCTTCAGCGACTGGCAATTCCCCGCCTTCCTGCTGTCGCTCACGCTCCTGGTCATCTTCTTCTCCGGCTCCTATCCCGGCCTGATCCTGGCCCGCTTCCAGCCTGTACTGGCCCTCAAGAGCAAACTATCACAGGCGCATATCGGCGGATTTTCCTTACGCCGCATCCTCGTGGTAGCCCAGTTCACCATCTCCCAGATGCTGATCATCGGGGCCATCGTCATCGCTAGCCAGGTGAACTATTCGAAGACATCCGACCTCGGCTTCAATAAAGAGGCCATTGTCATGCTACCTATCCCCATCAACGATGCGGCAAAGATGGCCACGCTGCACAACCGGGTCTCGGAAGTGGCGGGCGTGGAAAAAGTATCTCTCTGCTGGCAGCCTCCTGCCTCCGGGCGTAATACCACTACGGACATCCGGTTTGGCAACCGCGCAGAGAACGAACACTGGGATGTCAATATGAAGACGGCCGACGATCAATACCTGTCGACCTTCGGGTTGCAGCTGGTGGCGGGAAGGAATTTTTATCCTTCCGATACGACCCGGGAATTCCTCGTCAACGAGACCCTTGTCAAAAAGCTCAACCTCTCTTCGCCCCGAGATGTGATCGGTCAGAAATTAAAGATCAACAATGGCGATGCCGCCGGGATCATCGTCGGCGTGGTAAAGGATTTCTACAACTATTCCTTCCACAGCGCGATCAGCGCGATCTGCATCATGCCCAACCGCCAACAATATACCACCTGCAGCATCAAGATCAATCTCCGTAATACGCGGGCGGCCCTCGCCTCCTTTGAAAAAATATGGAACGACACCTATCCCGAATATCTATATTCCTATCATTTCCTGGACGACCGGATCGCGGAATTCTATGAGATGGACACGATCATGCTCATCCTGGTAGAAGTATTCGCCGGCATCGCCATCCTCATCGGCTGCCTGGGATTGTATGGGCTGGTCTCGTTCATGGCCGTCCGCAAGACCAAAGAGATCGGCGTCCGGAAGGTGCTGGGCGCCACCGTGCAGCATATCCTCTGGATCTTCGGCAAGGAGTTCAGCCGGCTATTGCTCATCGCCTTCGCCATCGCCGCCCCTGTCGCCGGCTGGGCCATGACCCTGTACCTGCGGGATTTTCAATATCCCATCCGGCTTGGCGCCGGTATTTTCCTGACGGCCATCCTGTTCACCTTCCTGATCGCGGCCCTGACGGTGGGCTACCGTTCGCTGCGTTCGGCCCTGACCAACCCGGTGAAAAGCTTAAGAAGTGAGTAGTGAGTGGTCAGTGGTGAGATATGCATATAAAACATTCAATACGTACCTCACCACTGACCACTCACGAAAACCTAACAACTATGTATAAGAATTACTTTAAGATCGCCTGGCGGAATTTACGGAAGAGCAAGCTCTATACCTTCGTGAACATCATCGGCCTCACCATCGGGATCAGCAGCTGCATCCTGATCGGGCTCTACATCGCCCAGGAGATGAGCTACGACCGGTTTAATAAAAATGCGGACCGGATCGCGCGCGTCACCATGGAAATGAGCAGTGACGGCACCGTGGAGAAGATCGCCGTCACCGGCACCAAGGTCGGTCCGCAGCTGACCCGCAGCTTCCCGGCAGTGGAGGCCTTCACCCGCACCATGCGCTCTTCGGGCATCTTCAGCAAGGGAGAAAAGGTCTTCCGGGAAAAAGGGCTCTTATATGCGGACTCCGCCTTCTTCCATGTCTTTTCCTTCGACCTGTTGAAAGGGGATGCCTCCACGGCGCTGAATGCCCCTCGCCAGATCGTCCTCACGGAGAGCATGGCCAGGAAATATTTCGGCGATACCTATCCCATCGGCAAGACCCTCCAAATCGATAACGGCAAGGAATTTACCGTCACGGCCGTCGTAAAGGACCCGCCGGATAATTCCCAGGTACGTTTCAATTTCGTCGCTTCTTTCACCAGCCTGAATGCGGCGGCCGTTGAACAATGGTGGACGGCCAATTATGTCACCTATCTGCTCCTCAAACAGCCCGGCGAAATGCCTGCCCTGGAGAAAAAGATCCATACCTACATGCAAAGCCCTGCCATACGCAAGGAGGCGGAGATAGAGGGCAACAATTACCTCACCTACAACCTGGAGCCTCTCACCAAGGTCCATCTCCATTCCTCCCTGGACGGGCTCGAGCCGAATGGCAACATCACCTATATCTATATCCTGGGCGCCATCGCCCTGCTGATACTCGTCATCGCCTGCGTCAACTACACCAACCTGGCAACGGCACAGTCCGAGAGCAGGAAGGGAGAGATCAGCGTTCGCAAAGTGCTGGGCGCACAGCCGGGACAGATCTTCCGGCAATACCTCGGAGAATCCGTATTACTGACCCTCATCGCCCTGATGCTGGCCGTAACGCTCAGCATACAGTTACTGCCCCTGTTCAACGAGCTCTCTAATAAATCCCTGTCGGCCTCTTCGATCCTTAGCCCCCTGCCCATCCTTTCGCTGCTCGTGCTGGGTATCCTCGTGAGCCTGCTGGCCGGCGCCTATCCCGCCTTCATCCTGTCCAACCTGAAATTGATGAGTATCCTCCGTTCCGGCTTCCGGCTCGCTTCTTCGGGTGGCGCCCTCCGTAAGTCCCTCATCGTCTTCCAGTTCATGATCTCCGTCTTCCTGATGATCTCCACCATGATCATTTTCCGGCAGCTCTCCTATATCCAGAACAAAAAACTAGGCTACGACAAAGAGCATGTGCTCGTGCTGCCGGTGGACCACCGGATGCACCGCGATTATGACGCCCTTAAAAAGACCATCGGCCTCGATCCCCAGGTCGTCAGCGTCGGAGGCTCTTACGAAAGCCCCACTTTTGTCCAATGGGGGGATGTCATCCATGCAGAGACGGGAATTACCAAAAAAGTCCTTTCCGTCAAAGCCATTCCCGCCGACCTGGACTTCGTACAGACCATGGGCATGGAAATGGCCGCGGGGTCTGGCTTCTCCCGGACAGACCTCAACAAAATGGATACCTCCAACGATAAGAAGAACTATCAGTATACCTTCCTGATGAACGAGTCCGCCGTAAAAGCATTGGGATGGACGCCGGAACAGGCCGTCGGCAAGACGATCACCAAATATCATCCCGGCATTGTGAAAGGGGTCGTGAAAGATTTCCATTTCACCTCCCTCCACGAACGTATCGGGCCCCTCATCATCTTCCTGGACACGCAATTCATCTACTCGATGTATGTAAGGGTCTCGGGCAGGAACCTGCCGGCTACCATCAGTCACCTCCAGTCCATCTGGAAAGAACGCGTTCCCTGGCGCCCCTTCGAATACCATTTCCTGGACGAGTATTATAATAATATGTATAAAGTAGAGACCCGAACGGGGCAGTTGTTCGGCGCCTTTTCGGCTACGGCCATCCTGCTCGCCTGCCTGGGACTCTTCGCGCTCGCCGCCTATACGACCGTGCAGCGCACCAAAGAGATCGGCATCCGGAAAGTACTGGGCGCCACCGTCCTGGATATCACGGGCCTGCTGTCCGCCGACTTCCTGAAACTGGTGCTCATTGCCGCCGTCATCGCCTTCCCCCTGTCCTGGTGGGCCATGCACCGCTGGCTGCAGGATTTCGCTTACCGCACCCCTGTATCCTGGACCATCTTTGCCGGCGCGGCCCTGCTGTCCCTGTTCATCGCGCTGGTGACCGTGAGCTTCCAGGCGATACGGGCGGCCCTGGCCAACCCGGTGAAAAGCCTTAGTACGGAATGACCGAAGAATGAAATAAATTGCTAATCGTCATAGGTAGTAAAATCATCCATCATGCTGAACAATCATCTGAAGCTCGCCCTGCGCAACCTGGTCAAAAGAAAAGGCTATTCCGCATTGAATATCCTCGGGCTGTGCATCGGCATCACCTGCTGCCTGCTCATCTTTCAATATGTAGCCTATGAAAGGAGCTACGACGGCTTTCACCGGAAGGCCGACCGGCTCGTCCGGCTCCGCCTGGATGCCTACCAGGGAGGCAAGCTGGCCTTTCAATCGGCGACGGTCTATCCCGCCATCGCCCCTGCCC
>Ga0307517_10010516_pt1 | contig 12941 bp, 7 predicted proteins | sample 23_EM_MG_FD_194515 | JGI IMG/M metagenome (GOLD analysis project Ga0307517, IMG submission 194515) | Populus trichocarpa ectomycorrhiza microbial communities from riparian zone in the Pacific Northwest, United States - 23_EM | ecosystem: Host-associated > Plants > Roots > Unclassified | place...
ATCATGACGATGATAAGTGTTGTTATTATATATAAATAAATAAATAACTCTACGAGGGATCATTGTTTTAATATATACCATGTAAGGTATTTCAACACACAATATAATTACTATTTTATTATTTTTTTATATATATTTTTTTACTTGCTAGCTGATTAGAAAGGTATTTTCTAGGAGATATAAAGATGGTTTGTAAATTGATGTAGAATAATTTAGTAATTTATTTTTTTTTTCATAATTGAATTACATAAATATGACTAGAAAAAAAAAATGTTTTAAAAAATATTTGTTGCCAACATGCGCCCCGCCACTAGAAAGATCCTAATGTGCCACTTTTAACACCATCCTAAATAAGATGTTTGACTGTTGAAGGAGTTCGTGGTTTTTAGATCGTTCGAAAGAGACGAGTTCTTCTCACTTATTAATATGTATATGTATGTGTATTGCGTGCACCTTTTATCTTGTAAAACATATTATATATGTTAAAAGATTGAATTACCTTCAAGTATATTTAATAATTATAAAAAAATTATAATGAAATGATGAAAAAACCGTAAATGCAAGTTTAAGAACATAAAATCTCAAGGGCAGTCAAATAACTATACCCCGAAGGAAAACGAAAAGTAAAAAAGCATCTTCTCCATGGTTAATTTTCTTTTGATTTAAGGGTAAAATAATAATTTTATTGTGAAAAAAATGATGAGATATATTAACTCCATTCAATTATTTGGTAATGACAATTGAATAAAGTGAAAAAATAATTTTCCCGCATTTCGTTAGCTTTTACCATGGAGAGATAAAATATAATTGCACCAAGTGTTGCACCGAGCACCCTTAATGTGTGTGTGTGTGTGTGTTTTTATTATTATTTTTTAATAATAAGGCCACATCTGCAATCAATCATATTTTGGGTTAGCAGATCCAGCCAGCCCTATATAAGAACACAGAAGCTCAAAGATTATAAATTCAAGAGCCCAGTTGAAGTGAGGTTGTTTTTGGACTTTCCATTGGCTCAAATCTCCTTCTACTTTCTCTTTACGCGCCATTGAGCACTCTTTCTTGATCTCTATCAAGAATTGATAGAAACTTAACAATGTCGATCAGCCTTCTTCTGCCTCTCCTCTTACTTCTTTTATCCACCTTTTTTCCTCGTTCAAGAAATCTTGCAGTCCCTCAAGAACTCAAGAACTTATCTCAAAACCTCATTACCTATAATACCCCCGCTATATCACCTTCTTCTTCTTCTTTAGTTGTTTCCTTTTCAATCTCTCCATCTCCAACACCAACAACCTTACCAGTCAATCCTCCTTTAGTGCCTGCTTTCTTTATTTTCGGTGACTCTTCTGTTGATTGTGGCACCAACAATTATCTCGGTACTTTTGCTCGTGCTGACCATAGTCCTTATGGTAGAGATTTTGATACTCATAAGCCAACTGGAAGGTTCTGTAATGGAAGAATCCCTGTTGATTATCTTGGTAAACACTTAGTTTTTAACCTTCACAAGAAAAAAACTTCACAAGAAAAAAAGCGAAATCTTGGGCCTTGTTTAATTATTTGTAATGGAAGAATCCCTGTTGATTATCTTGGTAAACACTTAGTTTTTAACCTTCACAAGAAAAAAAGCGAAATCTTGGGCCTTGTTTAATTATTTTGCTTTGAATGTCCTTTTTAGTGAAAAGAAGACTCCAATTCAGATGTTTGTTTTGCATTTCTTGATGGTTTTAACTTTTAAGCGTCTGCTATCTGGGTTTTTTTTTTTGGTGATTTTGCGTGTATTGCTCTTCTGTTTGATATCCAAGAAAGTGAGGGAAATTATCAAGAAAATGAGGACATTGGAGTGTCCTTTGTCTTTTTATTTACTGATTTTGAAGAGATGGAGATATCAACTGAATACAGATTCTGAGATATTTGGTCATTTATTTGTTTTTCTTTGATCAATTACTCTAGGCACTGTTAGTGAACAAGTCAAAAGAGCCTTAACTCCTGAATTTTCCTATCATTTCTTGCCAGCCAAACAGATTTTTCGCCTTTGTTGCTAAAACTGACTTTTCCAATATTGATTATGTTTACTTGTAAAGAAATTCTTTGTCTGGGCCAATAATAGATATTGGGAATCAGTAGTTTATGTATCTTGCTTTAGATTTCTCTTAGAGAAACAAGGCTGGTTTAGAATTTTTTTTCCTCATCAGTTCTTAACTATTGTCATTTATTTGATCAGCATTGCGCCTTGGGCTTCCCTTTGTACCAAGTTATCTTGGGCAGATGGGAACTGTCGAAGATATGATTAAAGGGGTGAATTATGCATCTGCTGGTGCTGGAGTTATATTCTCGAGCGGATCAGAATTGGTAAGCTCCTCGGTACTATGCCGAAAAGATCACAAATTCATTCAGTTACGCTTACACCTAATCAGCAATCATGTGATTTTGCCGCAGGGTCAGCGAATCTCCTTCACGCAGCAAATTCAGCAGTTCTCGGATACTTTACAGTCATTTATTTTGAACATGGGAGAGGCTGCTGCAAATGAGCTCATCTCGAACTCAGTCTTTTATATTTCCATTGGAGTCAATGATTACATACATTACTATTTGCGTAACGCATCCAATATACAAAACCTGTACCTACCATGGAGCTTCAACCAGTTCGTAGCAGCTTCAATAAGGCAGGAAATAAAGGTGACCTTTCTAGTTTTTTACTTTTCATATTTTGTTGTGTTCATGCAAGAAAGATATCTCTACTCAATAAATTGTGGTTTTATATATATATATATATATATATATATATATATATATATATATATCATATTCTCTTTTAACAAGTCCTTAGAATTCAAGATGTTATTTATATCAGAAATTCCTAATTCTTGTATGTTTATGGAGCAGAACTTGTACAATATGAATGTCAGGAGAGTAATTCTCATGGGGCTGCCACCTATTGGCTGTGCTCCTTACTATTTGTGGAGGTACAACAGCAAGAATGGGGAGTGCATTGAGGAGATAAATGACATCATTCTAGAGTACAACTTTGTAATGAGATATATGATCGAGGAGCTAGGTCTGAAACTTCCCGATGCCAAAATCACCTTCTGTGATATGTATGAAGGTTCAATGGATATAATTAAGAACCACGAACTTTACGGTAAGGCATGTAACATTTTCCTCCCTTACGCTGCTGCAATGTCTATAGAATTCACTAGTCTTGTGTGATGTTTTCACTCAGGTTTTAATGTCACTACTGACGCTTGCTGTGGGTTAGGAAAGTATAAGGGTTGGATCATGTGCTTGGCATCGGAAATTGCTTGCAGCAATGCAACCAACCATATCTGGTGGGACCAATACCATCCAACTGATGCAGTGAATGCCATCTTGGCAGACAATGTATGGAATGGTTTGCACACAAAAATGTGCTACCCCATGAACTTGGAGGACATGGTTGCTCCTAGAACCAAATAATCAGAGGCAGAAGTTAACAGTTGTTGAATTTTGTGGTCTACTGATCGAGCGTTTAGTCCTGGTATTTTCTGTGATGCTTATGCCCTGTGAACCTATAACTGACAAGAACGATGTGTAATATTCATGTAGATGAAGTACAGACTAGAATAATGTGTAACATACATGTACATGAGGAGCTGAGATTGTGGAATGTAGGTAGTACAGATGTGATATTACTTAGAAACTTTGCCTTTAGATAGATATAGCTAAATTATCTTGAGATGATCTTTCAGCCAAAATAAAGAGGAAATGACGGCCCCGTTTCCTCTTTACGGTGATAAAACAGTCGCCAACCTAGAGGAAACACATATAGGTAAAGTGGTCGGTTACAGCAAAGGAAGTCAGTATCAAAATCACACCTACTTTGACTTCATCATGTGGACATATTATGAAGATAAGGTTGAAAGATAGGAATACAAGGATTTTTTTTAACGAAACAAAGCTAGAATATCAAAATCCTAATTCTCATGTATGGACTGGTTAAAAACCATTCTTGATCTGCAGTGGATTTTCCATATACTACGTTCTCTTTTAAAAGTACATCCAAATTCCACGGAATCTGATAGATAGGAGCAAACTAAGATTAACATGGGTGAAAGGGAATTACTTCAAATATGGAATTGTCATGTTCTTTAGCAAGGATGGATTTCGAGTTGCGAATTCCTTCCACTCCTCTTGATCAATCTTTCCATCCCCATTTGAATCCACGTCCTCAAATGTCTAGGCAGACTCAAGGAAAAGGTTTCAATAATTTTGTGTACTTTACAACATGATGAAGAGATCAATTTAATTCTTTAATATCATGCAAACCTTACCTTGTCAATAATGGCTTCAACAATGTCATCTGAAAGCATCAATTCTGATTCATCTAAAAATGCCAATATCAGCACCTTGACCTTTCACCAGTTAAATGTTCCAAAGCATATCAATGTGTATTTTAGAAATCCAAAAGGAAGCGCTTCTACTTGAATTAGCGTGGTTCTATGCAGAATGAGAACATGTATGATGCAACTTATTTTGTTTGAAAACCATTGCCTGGATATGAAGATCTTCAAGTAAATATATTTTAGCCAAAAGAAGTTCTTCCAGTTAAAGGTATATTTAAACTTATCAAATTAATATGACGAGCAGCCTGTACTAATTTACTTCAGTCTTCCTATCATGTCACTATTCTGCAAACTCGTTAGGAAATGAAAAACAATGATCTCAGATTCAGTCTTTAATGTTTACCTCATCGCGTTCGATGAAACCTGTCTCCCATATATCATATAGTTTAAATGCAACTGCCAGACCAGCACATCAAACTTTTAGCATAACTTTCAAATAAGAATGATAGCACATAATATGAGAGGGATTTCATACAAGCAGCTTTGTCTGATTGGGGTGCTTCTGGGTGGAAGACACTCAGGGATCGTACAAACTCCGCGAATTCTATGACTCCATCATGCTTGGAGTCAAGCAATTGGAAAATCTGGAGAATGTATAATTAATTAAGATACTGTTATCCATTAAAAAAAGAAATAGGCCAGTATAGGAATGATTGTAAGGAAATAGCAAGCTTACCCGGTCGGAAAAGAGACTTTGATTCTTGCTATTTCTGAATAACCCCAACTGAAACTCTTCCTAGATATTAATAAGAAGCCAGGTTCAGGGATTAAAAGAATATCAAGTAAGAACCTTTTAGTATAAGCTTTGATTGTTTCATTGAAATTGAAATTGAAATTGAGAATAAGCCCACCTTTTTTATGTTAGATTGTGTTTCCCTCACAGATTGCATGCATTCAGCGTATGAAATTGTATGCATATAAAATTAAGAACTTACTTTGCTAATAAGCCCATCATCTTTTAAAGCACTGCTTAGTTTCCTGAATAGCTCATGCAAGGCTTCAATTTCAGCTTCATTGACTGCAAGAATATGAGCACAGAGGAAACAAATGACCGAACAATGCCTATCACCAAGAATCTGGCTAGTGGAGCGGAACCCAGAGAAGTAATTCCAATCTAAAAACAAGTATAAACGAAACTTACAGCAAGTCTCTGCTGCAAGAACTGCTGGGTCATCATATTTAAGTTGCTGCTTTGTGCAAATACATCCCATAAAGCTGGACTTTAATGTTAACAAATAAACTTCCTTCGACGAGAGAAAGTTATACGAACACAGCATCAGGCTTGCATCTGATTTCATGACTCTTTATTCCTGATGTTCTTGGTAGACCCTGGAAAAAGGTCGTGATTATAAGTGGAAGTTGATGACACGACTCCCTAACGCTATTCATGGCCAGCGTAGGCTGAATGGACTAGTCAATGCTGCACACTATCAAATGCCAAAATGCTGGATTCTGATGCTAGATCATTGATACATAGTCTGCTTACTGAGACTTCTTGTCCCGTCATATCACCCCAAATTATTCAGTATAGACAGATCAGAGTGAAACACACCCTTCTGGACTTCAATTCTCTGGTACAGTACCACCGTCCACCAGTTTGGAATTTGGAATTTGGAATTTGTGCTAAGCAGATGAATTTATAGTAGCTTGCAAATCCTGGTTGAAATTGACTAGACTTCCTTCATAACTGATCATAATTTCTTTCTTCAATTTGAGTCAAGAATCTGGTTCCTCTTTCTGTACTTTCAAGAATGGAATTGTTCAGTTTACCAGTCCAGCAGAGGATAGAAGTTGGTTTTTAATCAATCCTTTCAACAACTAAAGCTAAATATCACTGGGATCTTTGTTATTCAAAATTTAGATTTACCTCTTGAAGCTTTTGAGAATTCTCTCCTTTTCATTTGATTTTGGAACCAGTGTACAGGTAAAAAGGCAAAAAACAGTATAGTTCTAACAGTCTAGAACAAAAATTTGTTGAAAGAATGTCTTAGAAAGCTGCAGAAGATCAAGAGACTTTGCTGATAAAGATCTCTGCTTGAAGACCAAGTTTTTAGGAATAAAATCTGATTATATTTGATTTGTTTGTTATGTAATTTTAAAATTTGATAGTCTTTATTTTAAACTAAAACTCTATCTTTATTCAAGAGTGTTCTGCAATCAATAAAATCATACTCCTTATTTTCTTTCGTTTTGCTATTTTTTTTTCTTCATGTTCTGCACTTAGTGTAAAACAATCAACAGAATTGATCTCCGGAAAATTGTCACAAGCCCATGTTTTAACATGGCTGTTTTTGGTTACGAACTCACACACGTTCCATTACCAACCACTGGAACTCGCAGATTGAAAGCTCAAAATTTGTTGTTAAAAATAGCAGAAAAGGTGTCCTTAAAGGAGCGTAGGTTCTTCCAGCATCTCCATGCTACTTTATGCACACAGTTCTATTCTGTCAGTATTGTTTTTGGCATCTGGTGCGAGCAGAATTTTCATACTACATGTACATCATGTTATTTATAGTCTGGCACTTCATTTTCGAGCACAAATTAAGCTGGGAAATACTAGAGTTAATTGCCTGAAAAATGGAAACCAATCTTCGAAAAGTAAATAATGATGTTATATACTTCTAGGCCCCTATCTGGAAATATACAATTTAAAAGTTAAAACAAAAGGAATTTAAAATATGGAAATTCTTGCCATGCAATAGATTGTTCCTCCTGATGTACTCGATTTTAGGGGCAGGTTTTTAACCCCTAGGATCGCTAGCTTTCAACTGATAATCTCCCATCCCTCCTCTAACATGGAAGCTTGCGTATTTGCGTGGGTTTAGAACATCATCAACTTCAATAAAAAGAAAAACATGTGTACTTTAACACTGTCAAAATGAGTATCCATGATACTCAGGTTCAAAATAGTATTATTGGCCTCGATTTCCTGTCGGACACTGCTGGCTGAGTTGCTAAAATAGATGGGGTTAAGAAGTATGTTTTCTATGTAATCTTCAGTTCATCTTTCTCTACTTGGTAACATTGCAGACTACAGACTATAGGGTATAAATTTTATTCGGGATATAAAAATTTAGTTCGTGTGTGTAAACTAGCATAAAAAACCTTATATATCAAAAAAAAGAAGAAAAAGAAGCATATCTTATATCAATGATGTTGAAATAATTTATATTGAAGTTATTTTTATAACACCAAGATCAATATTTGAAGAGTGTTATTTTCTCTAATTACAAAGTAGTGGCTACAAGGTTTTTAGTAAATATACTTTCATGACTAATATATATATATTGTGTGGTATTTGTGGACTTTGTTTAATGATTTTATTTGAGATATATTAATTTTTATGTTTTAATTTTCAAAGATTTAATATGATGTGATTTCATAAAAAAAAAAAGTAAAAATAAAATTGAGTCGGGTTGGATATCCACGTGTCTAATGATGGATGTAGGTGTGCAAATACACTAAAAAAACCAGTCAAACCCGTTGTCTTCCCTACTGGTACGCCGATTAGCTCATGCAAGGCGGGCATCCACAAGAGACTCTCTCTCTCTCTGGGATAATTATCACCCAAAAAAAACTCATGAAATGATCTTCCAAGTTTGCCCTTGGAAGTGGCCGTTAACAATTAACAAAATCTTGGTTAAAGGACAAGTCTGGTAAACAAAAAAGACCCCGAATTACGCGGCCTTTTAAATGGCAGCATAGTGGCAAGTGGTTGGTTCCCGTAAGATTGAGAGACATCTTGTAATAACTCCAAAGATTCATTCATGTGACAGTCTGAAGCAGAGTCGGAAACCACTACCATCCCCCACCTCGAAGGAGAGGAGACAGAGGACATCGAAGAGCCATGAAAAAAACTCGACAAGGGTTCTCAGTCTCAAACGCCATTGTTTGTCAAAACAACAAAATCAAAAACGGTCATTCAAGAAGGAGAAGTTTGTATGAGCTGCGCTTCTCTTTGCTTTTCCTACTTTGTTATCTTCTCTTCTTGTTCTGTGCTAGACTTAGCATTGGTCTTGGAAATCAAGGTGATATTTATTTTCAGGGCTGATCTTTTTTGTTTTTGGAAGTTTTTCATGCTCCATTTTTCTTTCTTTCTTTTTGTTACAACCCATTATTTTGTTTTATATTTCTAGCAAATCCATTTTATTTGTCTTTTTATACACATATTAATTGCCTAGAAAATTGATGGAAAAGATGAGGCCTTTGAGTTTCTGCTGTTCAGTTTCTATGATAATGAACCTGCTCATCACGACTTGCTTAATTGACCACATAATTGTGCAGGAACGTCAACTTAAGTTCTAGCACTTTTATGTTTAGGGTCTGTTCCTTCGAAGATTTGTTTTTCTCAATAGGGGTGCTAAATTGGCCATTTATTTTATGCATGATATTCAATTGACATATTGATTATGCGTTTTCAGGGAATTTGACTCTTGATGACAGTAGCATACCTTGTTCCAGTGATCTCAAAGATACTCTTTGCGGTGATACATATTCACGTGATGCCAATAGAAGCAATAATTGTACAAATGGAATTCTGCTAGGGGTCAATTTATCTACCAGCAATAACAATGCTACAGTTCATACTGCCTCAAGCAATCAGAGGTGCCCACTCCCAGAGACAAATAGATTTGAAGAAGTAATTTTGAGTGCTTTAGGGTATGGTTCTTCAGGGTTAATAATGAAGAATCCAGAAGAAGTGAAGGCAGTTAAACCAAAAGAACTACCTAGTGGGAGACTTCAGCATTTGACTTATCTCAACTTTGACGAGTACCGGAACTTAACAAAACAAGAAAAAGGCAAAGTGATGCCCAAGCAGCTTGCTAACATCACCCACCGGCTTGAGCCTGATGGAAAAGAGTACAACTATGCCTCTGTGACTAAGGGTGCAAAGGTGCTTGTGTACAATAAGGAGGCTAAAGGAGCATGTAACATACTGGGGAAGGATCATGATAAGTACCTGAGAAACCCTTGTCTCACGAGAGAGAAGTTTGTTGTGATTGAGCTTTCAGAGGAGACACTGGTTGATGTCGTTAAAATAGCAAATTTCGAACATTATTCCTCCAATTTCAAGGATTTTGAACTGTCAGGAAGTTTGACCTATCCAACTAGAACTTGGACACAATTGGGAAATTTTGTGGCTGCAAATGTGAAGCACATTCAAGATTTTAAGCTGCCTGAACCCAAATGGGTGAGGTATTTGAAGTTGAATTTACTAAGTCATTACGGGTCAGAATTTTACTGCACGTTGAGTGTTGTTGAGGTATATGGAGTAGATGCAATTGAGCAGATGCTTGAAGATTTCTTTGTTCCATCCGAAGAACCTCTTCCCAATGAATTGCCAGAGCCTAATTCAACTGCAGCCCCACCTTCAAAGCCAGAATTAAGTCTGGCTGACAAGGAAGATAGTGGGAAAGTTCACAACGGGAGTGATAATGCTGGTATGGAGACAGAGAACATACATGGTATTCAACAATCCAATCCCAGTGTGAAGAAGAATCCTGAGGGTATAAACATGATTGCTAATCCTGTAACTGGAGTTAGACAGCTTTTAATTAGTAGAAAACCAGGTGACACTGTTCTAAAGATCTTGATGCAGAAGGTGAAGTCGCTTGAACTAAGTTTAACTATGCTCGAGGAGTATATCAAAGAAATGAATCAGAGAAAAGGAGATATTCTGCCAAAGCTTGATCAAGAGCTATTCAGGATTTCATTGCTTGTGGAGAAGAGCAGAACAGAAATTAGAGATCTCATGGAATGGAAGGAGAACACGGTACTGCTCAACTTCCAAAATTTTCAAAGAGAAGGAATTTCTGCGATTGCCTAACCCTCGTTTTGTTTCTCATTTTCAGGATAAAGTGCTCATGGAGTTCGAATCATGGAAAGCTGGTGTTTCATCTAGTATGGATGCAATGGTTAGAGAAAATACAAGGCTAAGGTGGGAAACATCTATCTTATAGTCAAAATTCATGAACATCTTTTCAAATATTCTGGTTATTATATCTCCATAATGTCTGCTATCTCTGATTGATTCAGGTTGTCTTACCTAATCCATTTTCCAAAGGGAAAAAGACATCAAGCATTTTCTTTTACATGCTATGCTGTTCCCTGTTTATATAATCCTTTGTACTTTGACCATCTAGATGATAATCTACAATAGTTTGCCAATCCTCTACTTTTAGTATTATGTTGCTTTTAGCTCATGTTTTATAAATTTTTACCATTTATTCACTGACTAGCTTTCCCATTTGTTTCACCCCCTCTCTTTCCTTTCACAGATTGGACGTTGAAAAGGTTGCAAACGATCAAGCAAATCTGGAAAGTAAAGAACTCGCAGTGCTAGCCAGGAGTCTTGTTTTTGTGTGCTTTTCAATTGCCATGCTGGTTTCTGCAAAAGTTTCAAAATTCTTAAGAGCAGCATCATGTTTGGGGAAGGCATGCCGGACTAGAAGAGGTTGGATAATGATACTAGTTAGCAGCACTATGATAATATTCGTTACACTACTCTCCAGCTAGTCCCTTCTTCGTAGCTTGAGAACCGGTAGGTAGAGCTTCGATTTTTTTTCCTGTAGCATCAGAGTCCGCTAATGCAATGCTTCGGGGTTGTGATATCAACGGAACCATAACAATATTCATTTTCTTGCTGTGCGCGTAGTCTTCACTTTTGTAGCTCTAGAAAATCAGATACTTCGTTGATATTTGGCTTTTGCCTCTTCGTAACTATAGCTTTTACATCAATGTAAAGCATGCTGTTATTATCTTTTCTTGTTTCTTTAATCTTGAATGAAGTTATGGTAGTGAATAATGTGACATTTTTCTTTGATTTCTTCAAAATGTCATGCGTAAGAACAAGAATTGAGACAAAGGACGTAGTCTAGAGCCAAAAAAACTCGTATTTTCCCTTAAAACAGTGATGGTGGGCTTCACGGTATTTTTAGCACGAAAAACACGAATGGACTCGGTCACGGGAGGTGTAGTAACTTCATGACATCGTGGTATATCTCTCTTTTTATTAAATAACGCTAGTTTGATTCTACGCCCTATGCTGTGGGATATATAGTAATGTTCTTTTTTCAATGCAAAAAAAAAAAATGTGGGCATTATCTTTAACTATAAAGTTGATATATATATTTAATAAAATAATTTGATAATTATATATGTAAATAAATTATAACAAATATGTTAGTTTTAATCAAAGATTAAGTTGGGAAGCTGAAATAAAATGTTATTTTTTAGGGGGGAAATAAAATATTTGTTTTAATTTGAAATTGAATCTTTAAAATTTTATTTTGCTACAATGAAGAGTCTTGATCGTCATGTGTTTGGTAATGCAATTTAAAGGATTATTTAAAGCTAATACAAAAATTAATTATTTAAAGGATTTAAGTTTTTGAATTTCAAAAATTATTTTGTTAATGTAAAACTTAAGAATTACAACATATTCTTAAATAATATATGAAAATAGTTTAAGGATTGTAAATGACCTTGTATTTGCGTTGAAGATAAGGATTGTAAGTGACTTTGCTTTTACATCTAAGATTAACTTAGGAGGTTTTTGAGATTACGGTGTAGAGTAATTTTTAAAATTGATTTTTTATTTAAAAATATATTAAAATAAATTTATTTATATATTTTTTATTTTTGATATTAGTACATTAAAATTATTAAAATGCACTGAAAAACTTAATTTAATATCTTTTCAAGCTAAAAATAGTTTTAAAAAATATCTAAAAATAAAAATAAAAATTGTATTAAACACTCTCTTAGTGTGTTTGTTCTTACTGTTTATTGTGTGGTTGTAGTTGAATTGGCAGGAAGAAAAACTTTTGGTATTTTCTAATTTTTAGTAAATTTATATTATTGGTTTATCAATAAAATAATAATTATAAGTTTGATGAAAAAGCTGTAATATTAATATTATAAGAATTTATTATTTGAAATATAATGACAATCTTGTATTTGAAATATAATAATAATCTTATAAATATTTTGAATTATTTTGTTAACTTTATGTCGAAGATTGACTTGATTAGTTTGTTTTTACATTTTATTGTGTGGTTGCAGCTGAATCGATTTAATTTTATTTTTTTTAACTCTTTTCTAATTTTTTATAAAGTTATAATATTAATTTAACAATAAAGTAGTAATTATAAGTTTGATGAAAACATTGTAATATTAAAATTGTAGTGGCTATTTAGTTATTATTTTATATAAGAAAGGTAATTTTGTAAGTATTTTGAACTATTTTGTTAAAAAAAAGTTTCGTAATTGTAATTTTCAAAACTATAAAGATAAAATAAAATAATAATTAAACTATTAGAAAATCAGGTAATTTTTTTTAATTTAAAACTTAACGCAGACTAAAGACCGAGTTCGCAGGCCACCGAGTTTTTTCCTCAAAATTCTACAAAATAGAAAATATATTAGTTATTTAGCACAAGAAATCAACTGTAATATCATTTGAATCTATTATTAATTACCCGTATACCATTAGTAACGCACCCACTCCCACGCGATCGAGTTTCTCCCAGTCAGTTGACTCACACGAGTCGCGACTCGGCACGG
>Ga0307517_10010517_pt1 | contig 12940 bp, 14 predicted proteins | sample 23_EM_MG_FD_194515 | JGI IMG/M metagenome (GOLD analysis project Ga0307517, IMG submission 194515) | Populus trichocarpa ectomycorrhiza microbial communities from riparian zone in the Pacific Northwest, United States - 23_EM | ecosystem: Host-associated > Plants > Roots > Unclassified | place...
AGGCATCCATGAAGGCGACCTCCATGGAGACATCCACGCGGTCGGGGAGCACGGCGTTGAGGTCTGCCCTCCTCCGTTTGATGAAGCTGAAGATGTAGTCCCACCTTCCGCAGTTGAGACCGCTTGAATGCTCTCGTAACTCGAAGAGAATCTCCTCCATATGGAAAGCAGCGGGGAGGGTCTCAATCAAGACGGTTCCACGGATGGTTCCCTGAGGGATACCGATGTAGCTCTGGGAGAAGGTGAAGATGTCGTTCCAGAGGCGAGCCTCCTTGTAATGCTCCATCTTGGGGAGGTAGAAGTACGGACCGGATCCCCGCTTGACGAGCTCACGAGCATTGTGGAAGAAGTAGAGAGCAAAATCGAAGATTGAACCGGAAATGGGTGCGTTGTCGACGGTCACGCGAGGCTCGTCCAGATGCCATCCTCGAGGGCTGAGAAGTAATCGTTTGAGTGGACTCTCCGTACGCAAACGGTAGAACTGGAACATACCGGACGATCAAGACGGCGGGCTTTTGAGAGAGCTTGTACTGCTTGCCGCCAGCCTCGAAGTCGATCTGGCGACGAACAGCATCGTACAAATTAACTTGACCAGTAACCAAGTTGGCGAAAGTGGGAGAGGTTGCGTCTGGAAATGACGTGGAACATGATGTCAGGGTGGAAGAAGGAAACGCGGGCAGAAAGAACATACCTTCGAAGTCGGCCATGAAAATCTTGGCTCCGGAGTTGAGGGCATTCACGACCATTTTTCTGTCGGTCGGGCCAGTGATTTCAACCCTTCGGTCCTCGAGACCAGGGGCAGGGGGTGCGCAAGTCCAAGAATGTTCAGCACGGATGTCAGCGGTTTCTGGGGGGAAGTCGAATTTTCCACCATTATCGAGTTGCTTCTGGACAGACTCCCTGGCCTTGAGGAGGGACTGACGAGTGGAGTCGAAGGTCCGGTGGAGGGCGGCTAGGAACTTGACGACATCGTCGGTGAGGACTCTCGCCTGAGCCTCTGGGGCAACACTGGAAAGAATTTGGACGCCTTGTACGGTCATAAATGTGTGCGAGGAGTGGTGGTCGTTGGCTGACGCGAAGAGAGGAGAAGCTCGAGCTTTATACCTCCTGAGGCCATCGGAAGTCCGTCACTGCACCAGGATATCACATGTCCGTGATCGAGGGCAAAGGTCGAGCCTTGCGCTGATGATCATCATCCTCTTTGGCGACGCGAACCCGATAATAAGTGTGTCCCGGCCATTGAATTGCATACACCGCGGATCACATACATAGTCTGAAAACGCTTCCACCTAAGTCGCCGTTGGAAAATGGGAAACGAGTGACGATCGGATCTCGGGCCTGGCGGCAGTGGGTCGCCGGCTGAGCTCCGCCTCTGATGCGGAAATTTCACGAGGAACGCCCAGGGTAGCTGGTGAGTTTAGCTGCGGATTGATTTTATTTTATTGGTTTACATATGTATCTGGTTTCGCACTCAATGTCACGCTCGTGCAGCATGCGTCATGACTCGAACCAATCAACGCGATGCAAGGTGGGGATACGACAGATTCGAAGTAAGGGGGCCGGTCAATGCGGTCTGTGTCTATTGATGGCCCGCACAGGCCAGCCGAGTAGCTGTTAGCGGTTTCGCGGGATCCGAATACCTAGCCAGCTTTTTCTTTCACTGGTACCGGTGGAGGTACCTCGACCGGGGCTGGAAATAAGATGGGTTAAAACTGGCCAAATAAGACACGGCGGGTGGACCTACGCCAGAGGTCTTTTACGCTCCGTTCCAACACCAGGATGATCCTTCGGCAAGCCATCTGCCAGACTCCACAGCTGACGGAACCTGCCGGAGCCCAGGGGAGCCCGAGCCACCAAGTGAGGGGGCCAAACCAGCCTTGAGGCAAATAGAACACGGCAGATTTCCTGTACCACCAGCCGATGAAGAACTGGAGGCCGGTCGTCATGAACCAGAGGGCAGAATTGAATTTGAGCGAAAACTCCGTCCTGGCTGATGCGATCTCGGAATCTACAATGGTCAGTCTCGGCACGGCTGATGGATGCCAGACGGAAACATACTCTTCGCCTCGAGGTCCTGGAATCCCTTGTCGACGCTCCTCTTAAGCTTTGCCCATTTCGCAAACTGGTCTTGGGCGCTGGTGGCCATTAGCTGTGTTTTGTTTTCCCATGTCGACGTCTTGAGCTCCTGCTGGCGGGCGATCAACTCCGAGTGGAAGAGCCGCAGATATAGAGAACAGAACTGCGGCACTGTCCATCAGTTGTGTCAAAAAGGAGCGAGAAATCACTAACGAAATCCTGGAGGACCGAGCTACCGACCCAGGAGATGAGCTGAGAGAAGAGGACGAGGAGGAATATGGTGACCAGCAGGGTCATGACGGAAAGAGGTGGCAACACACACGTGTGCAGTGATCGGCCTTTGGCACAGATCTCAATCTACTGACCGATCTTCCACTCGGTCGCGGAAGTGGGCTTCCTCTCGATGGGCGAGCGACAATCTCGGAGTGCCCGGGACAGGATTACCCACTGCTGCTTACAATGCTGTACGTGTATAAAGGAGCAGCCGCTCTGCTCCAACGGCCCCAGTAGGTTCTTTGCGCTCCCATTCTCTTGGCATCACTGGTGTCGTCGATATGCTCCCGTCGCTCTCCCGCCTCCCGTATCGTCGTATCGGGTTTCTCGCCGTCTTCGTGATCATCTTCCGCCACAGACTGTCTGTCTTCCTCACCTTGTTGTATACCTATGTCGCCTTTACCTTTCTGCCCCATGCCGTCCTTGGTGACGGGGATGGGTGGGACCTCGAAAATCTCGTTCCCCCGAAGGGCGCACCAGAAATTGTTCCAAGGATCATCCACCAGGTCCGCCTCGGCAACTTGGAAATGAAGGAAAAATGGGTCGTGGCCAATCAAAGTTGCGCAGAACTCCACCCCGGTCCCCAATGGCAGTTCGAGCTTTGGGATACAGAGCGAGCAAACGCCTTTGTGGCAGAGAACTACCCAGATATCCTCGACACTTACCTTGGTTATGAGCAAGGTGCGTCTGTACTTCTATCTCCATGCCGATTCGAGCGCAAACCGCCCGCCCCACTGTAGAGATTCAACGCTCCAACATCATCAGATACCTTATTCTCTATAAGATGGGTGGCATATACCTTGACCTGGACATAAAGTGCCTCAAGCCGATGGATTTCTTCCTCACCGTCGACTGGGTGTCCCCGCCTGGACTCCCCGTTGGCATAAACAACGCGTTTATGACTGCCACTCCCGGGCACCCGTTCATGAAACATGCAATCGGTAACATCAAGAGATTCGACCTCAAATGGATTTCTCTCTATGCCACCGACATGTAAGTAATCTGTTCTCATTATAATCGACATTGACCCGATCTAACCCGTGCAGGTTCTCTGCTGGGTGTCACTACATCTCTACCATGCATGCCACATATTCCCGCCACTCTACCCTCCGGGTTCTCCCTCGCGAGTACAAGTTGGGGGGTCACTCAATCACCCCGATCTTCGAACATTTGGGAGCCGCTTCGTGGCATCGTGGGGACGCTGCTGCGATTAAACTCATCGGGAACTTCTTCGAGTGGTTCCTCGACCCCTGGAAGATATTCTTCTTCGTGGGTGTTTGCATTTCTTTCAGTGTTTGGCTCTCTCGCCGGCGCGCTCGCAAAGCTGCACAGCTTCGGGCTGACGACACCGAATTGTTTGACCTCCCGGAGTCGCTACAGTCCCCTGGTCATTATAGAACAGAATTCACGACTCATGAGGAGCTTGATGCGGAAATCAAGGCTTTGGAGGGGGGAAGCCGACGAGACTGATATAAACGGACTTTTTTTTTTTTTGCTGATTTGATTTCCATTTTGCAGCTCCATCTACTCATCGCATACCGTGTTCACCTACCACCAATACTGTACCTTTCGTTCCCAGGACCGCCAGACTCTGGCCTTGCGGCTCTTTTGGTTGCCTTTCGCCCCCCTCCTGTGGAATAAGTGAAAAGAAAAGCACACAACCGTGTTACATGTCCTCAAGATTACCTGGTGAAGATCCCTAAACTGTGTCCTACGATAAGACCGGTGTGCGCCCCACCCACAGGGAATGAATACATGAATCGATATCATGCCCGCCACGAAATTCGCTCACACGACGGATATTTTGGCTCAGAAACTCTTTCTTCGTGGGGTGACTTCTTGTTGACTAATTCCCGGCCCCGCCGCTTGTTGGTCATGCACCTTATGATGCTGTCTGTTGAGTTGCGGATGAATTGGCCCGGATGGGATAATATGGGATCAGCGTTATGCAACATTCACCCCTACTATCCGCGTGTCCCCTACATCTGAGCTTCTTTGACCATCTCTATTGGTCCACGTTTTTTACTGGCTGGTGAACCGCGACAAAGGTGGGATTCACGATGGTCATGATTCGCCGGTAATTTCTACGATATCTCACGACGTGGGCGATACGTGTTTACCCTTGGCATCTTCACTGAATCACCTGTGTATGTATGACTTGGATCGTCAACCTGGTGGTGCGTGGATCCATAGGGCCCTAACCTTGCTCCTCAAGGCTAGATGGTGATCCCGTTCCATCTTCACCCTTCGTCAGAATGTAGGCCTTCATCGGTTTCGACGCCCCGGGCTGTGTGTGTCGGTTTCGGTATTCGATTCCCATCCTCTGCCGGTTGATCACCGTCCCCACACTTCCAACGTACTGCGCTCTGCCAACCAGAATGCAGGATCTAGGTCGCAAAAACGCTATCAGTTCACCGTAAAGTCAAACGGTCACTCAAAAATGGCGTGCCTTGGAGCTCTTGAACGGAAATCGTCGAAGTGAATTCATTTCTGACGTCACAAGGATAGTTCCATCAGCGAAGGATCTTCTTCCTCGCTTATGGTTATACCTGGAGTTCCCCTTTTTGCTATGCCGAGGATTAATGTGGTCTGGGTGTATCAGCGGCGAGAAGGCTGTGGCTTCCATCGGATGCCTTGCGTACGCCTCGATCAGGTTCAACGTGAATAAAAAGCGGCCAGAAGTTAAGCCACAGTTTCCTCCTTACCTTCGAGCTCCCATACTCTCTAGATCTCGTCGCCACCCCAGGCCCCAGTATCCGGCAAATGCACACAGATAACCCAACTCGGTGTGTATCTTCTCGCGATGGAATTCGTTTAATCCTCACCGTTATCGTCAAGCCCATCTCATCCCCCCAGGCCCAGGTAGGATGGTGTCTTGGTGTCTTCTCTTGTAAAGATCTATTGATCGCCATCTTTTGCGTAGTGCTTATGGGGTTCCTACAAACCCGGAGCCACTACAAGAGCCTGTCGAACCCATCGCCATTGCGTGCGTGACGAACATCATTAAATGAACTCGGGACTGAGTATCAGTACAGTGTTATGGGGGCGACAGGAAGCGGCAAGACTTCGGTAGGGGTGGCGAACTTGTACTGGGTTGTCTGTAAACTGACCTGCGAGTTAGTTTATCAACTTGGCCAGCGGTTCCAACCTTCGCGTTGGAACAAACTTACAATCGTGTACCGCCGACGTGCAGCTCGCTGGTGGATTCACCATCGATGGGCGACCGGTGGTCCTCATCGACACACCCGGCTTCGATGATACCAAGATGAGCGACACCGACGTCTTGAAATTGATTGCAGCATTCCTGGCGACAACGTGAGTAATGTCATTTATTTGTTGGCCGTGTCGATTTAATTATCGGTTAGGTATGAGGCTGGCTCCAAGCTCGCGGGTGTTATCTACATCCACCGCATTTCCGACAGGCGATTCACGGGGATCGCTGGACGCAACTTCACGATGTTCCGTGAGCTATGCGGAGACTCGACACTCAAGAACGTCGTCCTCATCACCAACATGTGGGGGGATGTCTCAGAGGATGTCGGGGAAGAACGCGAGAGTGAGCTCATGACCAATTTCTACAAGCCGGCTCTCGATAAAGGTGCACAAATTGCGCGTCACCATAACACCATCGAGTCCGCACACGGTATCATTCGACGAATCGTGAAGAACCGGCCCATCACCCTCCAGATACAGCGCGAGCTTGTCGATGAACACAAGGACATTATTGATACCGCTGCAGGCGAGGCCATCAACAAAGAGCTCAACGAGCAGATGCGACGTCATCAGGCCGGGATGAAGGAACTGCAGGAGGAGATGGAGAAAGCAATGAAGGAGAAGGACGAGGAGACGAGGCAGGAGTTGGAAGAGGAGACACGCAAACTCCAAGAGCATATGGACAAGATAAGGATGGAATCAGAAGGTATGGCATCGAGCTACCAGGAGGAAAAGGAAAGGATGGAGGAGAGGATGAGGCAGATGCAGGAGGAAGCACGTCAGGAGAGGGACCGGATTGAAGCTGCGCACAAGCAGCAGATGGACACTCTCAACAAGCAGCTTCAGGACAATTCTAAGGCCACTGCTGCCGAGAGGGAAGCGATGCAGCAGCATATTGGCCAGCTGCAGCATCAGATAAATAATCTTCCTCGAGGCGGTGGCTTCGGGTTCTTCGATGTTGTGCTCGCGGTTATTGCCCCGCCGGTGGGGTTGGTAAACGCGGCGGTCCGCTTATTTACGTAGATATTCAAATATTCACGGTTTACTTTCGATAGAAGCTGGATGATTTCTGTCATGACACAGATCCAAAATCGCTCCGACCAGACACGGGACTGACTTTTCTGAGAAGCGTATTCAACTGAGCCCCTTCCGTCCGCTGTAACTGGAGAACGGTCTCAGCCTCCGGATCCTTCCAGCGAGCTGATATGTTCCTTGTTCCACGCGGAGATGCGGAGGAGCATGTTGATCGTGTGTGGCCAAGTCCTAAAGCTTAAAGCTCGGAACTGTGACAAAGGTGGGATTCATGATGGTCATGATTCGCCGGTAATTTCTACGATATCTCACAGCGTGGGCGACGCGTGTTTACTTTTAGTATCTTCACATCGTCAACCGAAAGGTGCGCGGAACCCCAGGGCCCTTAGTAACTTTTCTCTTCGAGGCTAGATGGTGATCCAGTATCCAGTCCCATCGTCACCCTTCGTAAGTGGACGCCTCGGGCTGCGTGTGTGGGTTTCGGTATTCAATATTCGATTTCCATCTAGGCTGAAAAAACGTCACCAGTTCACCGTAAAGTCAAACAGTCACCGAAGAATGGCATGACTTGGAACTCCTGGGTGGGAATCGTCGAAGCGGATTCATTTCCGACATCACGAGGATAGTTCCATCAGCGAAGGATTCCCTTCCTCGCTTACGGTTATACCTGGAGTTCCCCTTTATGCTGTGCCGAGGATATGCGGTCTGGGTGTATCAGCGGCGAGAAGGCTATGCCTTCCATAGGATGCCTCGCGCACGCCTCAACCAGCGTTCAACATGAATGAAAGGCAGCAAGAAGTCAAGCCACAGTTTCCTCCTTATCTTCGGGTTCCCACTCTCCTGTGATCACTCCAGGCCCCAGCGTCCGGCAAATGTACACAGACAACCCAACTCGGTATGTATCTCCTCGCGATGAGATTCGTTCAATCCTCACCGTTATCGTCAAGCCCATCCCATCCCTCTAGGTCTGGGTAGGGATGGTGTCTTGCTGTCTTCTCTTGTAAAGACGCATTGATCACTGTCCTTTTTATAGTGTTCATGGGGCTCCTACAAACCCAAGGCCACAACAAGAGCCTGCCGAACCAGTCGTTATTGCGTGCGTGATGAAGCATCGTTAAATGAGCTAGGGGCTGAGTGTCAGTACAGTGTTATGGGGGCGACGGGAAGTGGCAAGTCTTCGGTAGGGATGACGAACTAATACTGAATTGTATGTGGGCTGACCTGCAAGTTAGTTTATTAACATGGCCAGCGGTTCCAACCTTCGCGTCGGAAGCAACTTACAATCGTGTACCGCCGATGTACAACTCGCTGGTGGATTCACCATCGACGGGCGGCCGGTGGTCCTCATCGACACACCCGGCTTTGATGATACCAAGATGAGCGACACCGACGTCTTGAAATTGATAGCAGCGTTCCTGGCAACAATGTGAGTAGCGCCATTTATTTGCTGGCCTTATCGATTTAATCATCGGTTAGGTATGAGACTGGCTCCAAGCTCGCGGGGGTTATCTACATCTACCGCATCTCTGACAGGCGATTCACGGGGATTGCTGGACGAAACTTCAAGATGTTCCGTGAGCTATGCGGAGATTCGACACTCAAGAACGTCATCCTCATCACCAACATGTGGGGGGAGGTCCCAAAGGATGTCGGGGAAGATCGTGAGAATGAGCTCATTACCAACTTCTTCAAGCCAGTCCTCGACAAAGGTGCACAAATAGCACGTCACTATAACACCACCGAGTCTGCACACGGCATCATTCGACGGATCGTGGAGAACCGACCTGCCACCCTGCAGATACAGCGCGAGCTTGTCGATGAACACAAGGACATCATCGATACCGCCGCAGGCGAGGCCATCAACAAAGAGCTCAACGAGCAGATGCGACGTCACCGGGCCGGGATGAAGGAACTGCAAGAGGAGATGGAGAAAGCAATGAAGGAGAAGGACGAGGAGACGAGGCAGGAGTTGGAGGAGGAGACACGCAAACTCCAAGAATATATGGATAAGGTAAAGATGGAATCAGAAGGTATGGCATCGAGCTACCAGGAGGAAAAGGGGAGGATGGAGGAGAGGATGAGGCGGATGCAGGAGGAAGCACGCCAAGAGAGGGAACGAGCCGATGCTGCACACAAACAACAGATGGACGATCTCAACAAGCAGCTTCAGGACAGTGCCAAGGCCTCTGCTGCCGAGAGGGAAGCGGTGCAGCAGCGACTTAACCAGCTGCAGCATCAGTGGGATAATCGTCCTCAATCCAGACGGGGCATCGGATTCTTTGATGTTGCGCTGCTGGTTGTTGCCCCGGAGGTGGGGTTGATAAACATCTTGACCCGCTTGTAGATAGTCATTGTTCGTGATTCAAACGTTCACTTCCGATAGAAGTTGGATGGTTTCCGTCATGTCAAATGGATATACTAGAATCACTCTGGCCAGATGCGGAACATACTTTTCTGAACCCCTTCCCAACTGGAGAACGGGCTCAGCCTCCGGGCCCTTCCATCGACCCGACACGTCTCCTGTTGCACGCGGAGATACGGAGGAGCGTGTTGATCGTGTGGCCAAGTCCTAAGGCCTAAAGTTTAAAGCTTGGAACTGTAACAGAGGTGGAATTCATGATGGTCATGATTCGTCGGCAATTTCTACGATATCTCACAGCGTGGACGATACGTGTTTACTCTTGGCACCTTCGTTGAATCACCTGTGTATGTATGACTTGGATCGTCAACCTGGTGGTGCGTGGATCCATAGGGCCCTAACCTTGCTCTTCAAGCTTCAAGCCCAACAAAAAGTCCCACGATTCTAGCTGATGTAGAGCGACGGGTACGGACGACGTCACGCAGCTTCAGCGGGCCTCTTATCGGTATACATATCATCGGGGCGGATGAGGGCGGCTGATGTACAACGATGTCTGTTGATGGCGTTTGTCCAATACCGCGGGCACCCCGTACCCCTGCCATACCAAGACGCGCCTCACTCAGAATCAGGCTGATCAACAAACGTCAACAAATATCACCCATTCTCGCGTTGTCTCAATTTCATAGAGAACGCTGAGGTTAACTTGAGGTCCAGCGATGTCTGCTGAGCTCCAATGACGTCCACCGAGCTCCAATGACGTTCGTTGAGGTTCAATGACATTAATTGAGAAAACATCAAATACGAATCAAATAGCAACAAATCTCATTCATAGTATGGAAGACATTGATGTTAGCTGATAATACACGAGACCGGCTGACGCGAGAATGATCGCAAGCGAGGCGCAATGAGCCCAGGCGAGAACGTCTGGACTCCAACGAGGTGTTTTGAGTTTGGGTGAGTGAATTGAGGCGATTCGGAGGTGGATCATGAAAGCACTGCCGAGAATCGGCAGTGGAGAAAGATAACGTCGGGGGCAGATGCTGTACGTGCTCGGGGGGAGCGATGCATCCGCAAGAGGCTGGTTGGGCTTTCAGGCACGCGTCAACCGCACCCTCTTCGGTGGATGCTAAAAACTTGTGTCAATATGTTCTCAACGCTGCATAGGGTCAAACAACCTTAGCTTCAGCCTGCCTTTGGAGTTCCTGAAGTGCGGTGTTAGTGAAATCGTCACTGGCTACAGTCCTACGCACCTGAAGCCGCTCATTGGACAAGTTCTTGAAATACTGGTTGAATTCAGCCCGGGTTCCTTCAGGGTTTGCATCCCCCCATTCGCGCTCGGATATACCCCTGGGTCCAGTAAATGCTAGCTGGAAAAAAAAAGTTGTGAGACGCACTGCGCAGTTTCCGCCTTTGAGGGACGGAAGCGTTTCCTCTTGGATAGCTTTTTTGCCTTTACTACGGTGTTTCCCTCCCCTGGCTCAGCAGAGGTTTTGCCAGGGGCAACGGTTACGTCTGGCATGGGAGTTGGCGGGTTGGAAGATGCATCTGGCATAGGGGTAGGTGCGTTGGAAGATGCGTCTGGCATGGGGGCAGGCGCGTCGGCTGTAGTGATCGCAGCGGGGTTCTCGTTCATCGGTCCAGCGACGGGCTCGTCTGGCGGATTGCAATCAGTTGGGGCCGGGTTACTTGGAGGTCGGGAAGCTTGATCTCCAGGGATTAGAGTTGGCGGGGTTGACGTAGGGCTGATGCCAAGAGTAGAGGTAGGCATGTCAACCTGAGGAGTGTCGCTGCACAAGGTCAGCGTGTCAGAATGTATCGGAATGGGTGATAAGCATCTTACAGTTTTCTTTGCTTGAGCAGACGTTCAGGCTGCGCGCGCTATGCGGGGTGGGTCAGGAAGCAAATCCGCAGGGTTGTTGGGATTGACTTGCCTTTTCGGATGGGGACTCTGGCTGGAGAGTCTTGTTATTATTGGCTTTCGGTTCGTTGGCTTGAGGCTTGGCTTGAGGCTTGGCTTGAGTTGGCGGATGCCAGGATGAGTAATTTTCCTTCCAAAGTTCGTCCGTCTTCCAGTGATCCGCGCAAAGCTGGAGTTCCAGAAACTTTGATCCCATCCTTGCACGGAAAAAGTTCAATGTCGGCACAGGCGTTTTCGTGTAGGTCGAAAAACCAACGTCAAAGGACCACATTGTGAGCCAGGTGTGACGGGCCTCATCGAGGATCTGTCGCTGCCGAATGACACTAACGCGGTTTCCGTTCTCATCCTCCATCCACGATGAGTTGACGCCTTGGCCTTGTGTGCGCAGGCTAAAGGACCCCTTTTCCTTTTCCTTCTTGGACCATTCTGACCACATATGCTTCTCCCAGAACCTGGAGTCAGGGTAGTCGTTCCTTTTGAGAGGTGCGGGCATCACGGCATCAGGCGTAGCCTCGTATAGCAGCTCCAGGTTGGATTTCTTAGGCCCTGCGGAGACAATAACGGGAGCGGATGTAGCCGCAGTGGAGGATGCCAAGGGGGTGCCGGCGCACGGGGATGGTTGCCTGGGAATCATTGTCAACAATTATCGCACCTTGAAATACCAAACCTACGTTTTCGTGGCAAGCTGCTGTTCAAAGTTGGTGATCCGCGCATGCAAGAGGTGGTTGCTGGTGATCAGTTCCATAAGGAGGCGATCCACATTTCCGCTCCCCACGCGCGTATCTTGGCCAAGGCGCTATGCTCAACAATTTCATTACTCGGCATGAAGTCATGGAAGGGGAAATTATTACATGTTCTCCCGGTCCCCCTACCAGCAGGTGGCTCCCTAGCTGGGCGGGGCTTGCGTGACTTTGCGAGAGTCCAGACCCGTGACTGTAGGGCGTCCATGGGTTGTTTGTGACCGGAGGGCTAGGTTGATAGATTTGCATGCGAGTCAGGAGATCGCTACTGATTGAAGGGGGGACAGGCGTGCTGTCAGAAGAGGGGGGAGGGTAAACAGGATTGATATCCAGGGATGGCGTAGGATTCAACGACGGCTGGCAGGGATCTGGCAACATCAAGCGAGAGGGACTGAAGAAAGAGGGAAAGGGAGGGAGTCGCAAGGCGGGATTCCCACATCCCAACGCGTCCCTCTCCGTTTATAAGTGTTAAAAAAACCCCTGAGAATAGGGGAGCTCCAACGTCAGCCATGTCTTCGCCAGTTCCTAGGAAAAACTTGGTCCATGGCGCGCTATAACGCTCTCGCGCAGAAGGAGGATAGAGCGAGGAACCGCCACCCAGCGCAGCCAAGTCCTTTGTAGGCTCAACAATTCCTCATCCAGTCAAGAGAGCGTGCGTTGCGTGAGTGATCGAGATACCCGGAATTGGGGATACATATAATTGCCGGCTGGAGTATGAAAATCTACTATGAACAAAAGCAGCGAGAGAGGGGGTCTGAAAAAACAATGTGTCGAAGAAACCTGAACGAGGAAACAAACGCAATCAACAGATGCTGGGGGTAGGTGGTCGAAATGGTCAGCAAAGAGTTCAAAGCAATGGAGAAAGATTGCGGGTGACGCCAAGCTTGCTCGGAAGTCCCGAAATTAACGAAGGCAATGACAGCAGGAGCATCGCGGAGGTTTCAAACCAGAACGCTGGCATGCGGAACAGATTAGTACCTGTTGATAACGTTCTCAACCTCGTCCAACTCAATATGCTGACCGTGGAGCTTGATCTGACAATCCTTACGACCGCAGCTGACAACATTTCTCACTGGGGGCGAGGGCCTATGGAAACCAGTGATTACATTGTGAATACATTGAAAACACTGGTCCAATTTACTCAGCCCTTTACCACCAGATACATTCTGGGAACATTTGAAATGTAATCTTGCCATTTGTCTAACATGTTATCACTCATAACATTCAAAATGTTGTCTGAAATGTTCCCAAAATATTTCCAGCATATGCCCAATGGGCACATGTTGAGAACATTGGGCCATTTTGGATACATCTTGATTACATTGGCAC
>Ga0307517_10010519_pt1 | contig 12939 bp, 4 predicted proteins | sample 23_EM_MG_FD_194515 | JGI IMG/M metagenome (GOLD analysis project Ga0307517, IMG submission 194515) | Populus trichocarpa ectomycorrhiza microbial communities from riparian zone in the Pacific Northwest, United States - 23_EM | ecosystem: Host-associated > Plants > Roots > Unclassified | place...
CGCGTGCTAAATCAGAGAGTGAAAAGGAGGATGACAGAGAGGAGAAGCTTTTTAAAGTGGCGCTACTGAAATGATGGGTGCGGTGGTGGCGGAGGTTGGGTCTAAAGATGGAGGGAGGGAGGGAGGGAGGCTACTTCTAAATGTATTGGGCCAGATTTATTTGCTGCCTGGTGAACGGACATCCTTTCTAGAAGAATTCTATTTGGGCTGGCTAAGAATCAAGATTTTGTAAAGCCACAGATTGCAAGCCCGCATATATTTAAAAATACAATAACGATAATTTTTTAAAAAAGTATATTTTACTTGAAAATATATAAATAATATTTTTTATTTTTAAAAATTATTTTTGATATTATAATATAAAAATAAAAAATAATTTAGAAATAAGAATAGTTTTAAATTATTGGATATATTTTATAAAGGAAAATTAAGGGATTTGGAAAAAGTTCCGTCTCATACATCAATGACACGTAGGAAGCGTTAGGTCGTGTGCTGTGGGTTTATCTAAGATAAAAACAATCTTAGCCACTGCAAAACGTCAACGGTTTGATCCCTCTGCCGCAGCATGGATTAAAAAGGAGTTAAGACGACAGTAGTGGGAGCAGATTGGTTGGAAAGCTTGACAAATCACGACTTATTCTTGATTCTTAACTATTCTCAATTAGATTACAGAAATCATTATCTAAGTTCCGGTCAATTTGTGTTTCATAGGCACAAAGCAGCCCAGTCAAAGAGCCGATTGACTATTTCGAACCAATAATATCATATATTTTGCTGCTATTCTTAACTAATTATTAAGAACCAATAAAGTCTAATTAATTATTATTAACAAAACACTATTTCTCAACTCCACCCTTTCACAGCCCTATATATATATTGTTTTTTATTTTCTTTTGTGTTACATCTTGATCTTATGTATTTAAGTTCTTTTTTCCTTTTAATTTCAATATTTAATATTTAATTTATTGAAAGTGGGACTTTATAATTTTTCTTAATTTATTTTTTGTGAAATTATCTTGATTTCATTATTCAAGTTATGAATTTAACAAGTTAACATTGGTTAACCTGAGTTATTTTCTAATTGATATTTTTTTATTTCATCCTTTATATTGGTTTGGTTGGAAATTAAGCTTCATAATTTTTTTTATTTTTTTAAGGGTTATCCCGATCTCATAATATAGGTCGCAAGTATGGCAAGTTAACTCTGTTTATTTTTTGGGTTATTTTATAATTGGGTTTCGTAATTTTATTAGATTTATTTTTTATGTAGTTATCATGATCTCATGATCCAAGTAGTAGATTAGACAAGTCAAGTCAATTAATTTTTTGGGTCTTTTTTAAGTGTATTATTTTTTTCATTTTCACCCTCCAACAACTTGATTTTTTTTTACTTATTTTTTTTCAATTTCATCATTCAATATTAGGTTATTTGAGAATTTAACTTCTTAAATTTTTTTCTATGGAGTTATCTTAATCTCATGGATTTACTTTTTTTTCTTCTGTAATTCAACCTTTAACATTGGACTTGTTGGAAAAAAAACCTTTTTTAATTTTTTTTATTTGCTTTTATAAAGTTATCATAGTCTTATGACGTATATTGCGAGTTTAACAGTTTAATCTTATTTAATTAAGGTTGTTTTTTTGTTTTTTTAATTGAATTTTTTAGTTCATTTTTTAATATTGAACTGATTAGGAATTGAACTTTATAATTTATTTTGATTTATTTTCTATAAGGTTACTATGATCTCATAATTCAAGTCATAAATTTAACAAGTTAATCCGGTGAATTCAATAGATCTTTCTCTCAATAGCAATGTATGTATGTGCCAATGATCTAGTGATTGTTCTATTTGGTGATCTGATCCCTGATGTGAGATCATGTAATTAATGGTTCTAGTGTTTATTGCCAATGCCACGAGGCTGCCCTTGTTGAAGGACAGTGGCCTGCGAGTCACTCTTGTTTGGAGTTAAATTTTTATTTATCCTAAAAGGCTTTTATTCTCCTAGTTGTATATGTACATTAGTCTCCATATACAGTTACTTCATTTATACCTCAAAAAGAAGCCTTGCCTATTCGTGCACATTTTCATTTCGGAGGGTTTCTGCCAAAAATCTTGCTGATTTGAGCCTTCTTTTGCGTCCAGCTCTGGATTTCTACAAAAAATGGCATAACGGCAACTGCAATTTTTGGTGCTGATGTTGCCGAGTTGAAGAACACCATGGAATCTCTCTACGAGTAATTTCCAAGTGGATTAATTTTGACTTTGCCTATGCTTCTGTATGTTAGTGACTGCTAGATAATACATCATTATCTGTTCGTGAAGCAAACTTTATGTATTTGGCATTAGGCATATATTATATGTTAGCTTGTGATATTTAGATCTCATATCTGTATAACCTCATAGAGCTTACATAACTCGTGATGTCTATTGTCTACGTATCAGCCTTCCTTCAGCCTGCAACTTTCGATATGCCATTAGAGTGCTTGAAGGAAGTAATTTAAACTTTGCATGTCTATATATGATGCTGCTATGACTTTTTGTTCCTTACAAGCCGATAAAAGAGGCGGAAATATTTAAATTCCTTGCCCATTTTTTATCTTCTGAGAATGATTAATGACTCTAACTTGATGAAATCTAATCACTGATTTTTGTATGCATAAGCTCGTGTGTGATTTGTGCTCAGACTCCCCAACACTGATCTTGTATATTGTCAACAAGGTGAATGTCTGTCTTTGTTAAACTAACATATGTTTTGTCTTGTAATGGTTTTCATTTCGGGTTATGTTCCACTTTCAGTACGTTGTTTCCAAAGATCTGAAAGCAGTTCCTGCTAGATTAGCATTGAATTATTTTACCACACTTTATAATTTGTCAAAATTCAGGTTAAAGGGGCGGTGTGATCGGAATCAGGTGTGATTGGAAGTCAGGTTTCTGCTGAATCTGACTCTTTTTCTATACATTAGGGGTGAGTGTTGATTTGGGCAGAGTTCAAAAAAGTTTCCCAGCTATATTGTTAGTCTCGATTGAGTCCCCTAACAATTTTCTATCTCAATTAGGTCCCTTTAAGGGTCAGCCATATTGTTAACGTATCCCGTTAAAAATTTATCTAGAGCTTGGACAGAAAACTTCATGAGGATTTTCAATACTTTAGGCATCCATTTGAGACCTTAATGTGAAAATCGCATTTGTCTAAGGATACTATCTTAATTTGTTTTTCCCAGGGACGATTAAAGGAAGATGCAGAAGGATTGATATTGCTAATGGATCATGAAAGTGTTTTAGCGGTGATGGTTTATGGATATATCTCTCTGGAAAAGTCATTAAGATGCTTTTAATATATTAGGCTTTTTGCCTCGGAAATTATTTTGTAGTGCTTCATGATTCCTTGGTAGAATATGCTGTGAAAAGACTTGGGGATAATTTAATTTGTCCAGAGTTGATGCTTGCACATTAGCTGATCATGCTCATAAGTTTGGCTCATCGAATATACAAGAAAATATGTAGCCATTCGGCAAACAGCTTTAGCAATAAAGGGCTGCCAATTGGATTTACCTTCTTCAGGGGCAAAAAAAATATTCTCCTTGAAGTATTTTCAATATGGGCCTTCTTGTTATTGAGTTCATACGAAGACAATGATCAACGAGTGTTCCAAATTCTCTCAAAATGAATAAAAAGTGAAGAAAAATGTAAATCCTGACTCTGGTTGCCGTGAACGTGGTTGCATGGTAGAGAATAGGACCTGCAGAAAAATCCAACTTTATTCTGAGACGGGGAACCCCTGTGCTGGTGCTGTACTGAGATTCTTTCTCGCTGGTACACCTGTGGAAGAAAAAAACATCGCCTGGAAAATCAAATTAAGGGCTCTGGGCTGCCAATCTTACGTGTCCTTGTCAGTTCTGAAGCCATCCACATGCAAAAGTTAGAATATTATGATTGGAGTTTACATGGGCCGGCCATGAATGCGATGTGCAGTACAAGACAACAAGTTGGGAGGTCCACTGCAAACCTTGAGCGGAGGTTTGCTTGCCCGTGAACAACTTTGGATCTTGGTTTCAAACTCCTCTCTGCTTGTTTCCTTCCTTCGACTAATTTCCACAGCTGCTATATTTCCTAATGGCAAAAACATGGAATGTGTAACCCAAATTTTATATTGTTTACTGCTATATTACGGGACATAGAATTCGCCATAGCTTATATTCTAATGCATGATACTGGCGATCGGCTCCCTCCCTCTCTTGAGGATCCTGGCAGCGGAAATGTTTTTCTTTTTTCCAATCTATTGGTGTAACATGGGCTTTTTAGTGCTGATTTGGCCTCCAGCAGGTCTGCTACATCATGAAACAAACCGATTTCAGCGTTTTTTTCCCGTGTTACTGCACTTGTGAAAAGGCGCAAAGCTCGAAGTGAAATAATAGGTATTGTTTGTTCAACTCTCTAACGCCAAAATCGAGTCCTTCTCTCTTTATTAAATGAAAAGGAAAGTATTAGACGAGTATGGTGAATATTCACAAGTCCACCTGCATAAGTTACATGGATCCATCATCTAATAATAAATACTCCACGAAATTCACCATTTTGTGTGTGTAGGCTCATGGTAAGCTGAATTCATGTGATAATTTCAAACAGATAGATCATCGATGATGAATTTACTGGAGAATTTATTAAAATCATACTTTTTATCGTTTGGCTTGATGTTTCTCTTTCAGATCTTCAAAGACATCATGTTATGACAATATTATATAAACTTTAATTCCATTAAAATCACATGAACATGAACCCACAAGAACATTAAAATGTATCAACATAGATATTCGTTTTACAGGAAAATGGAAGAGATTGATGGTGGGAATCAAAAAACTAGCTGCAACACCTTATGAAGTCGTCTCAATTTTCAACAAGTGATCTCATCATGGGGGAGAACAGGGGGGGGTTGATGGTGGATCAGACCTATAACATAGTAGAGAAGGGAGTAGGGTCAAAGGGGGCAGGGAAAGAGAGGTCGAGAGAGACCCATGGTCAAAGAATCGAGACAACGATAGGCACTGGAATATCTGGTGTCGGGTCCCTTTCCACATTCACCTGTTTAGCAAGCGTACAGAGAGAGTGACAAGGATTTCCATCTGCATTTGGAACTTGCCATGCCAAGATCAAGAAATAGGCAAATAAAACAAGCAATGGTCCTGCTGGTAGTGGTGGGCCTTTCTTTCTTTCTCTGAGCATCCATTTCCCGTCACTACTTTATCACCATCATGTTTACATTGATGTAGGGTTGTGAGGAGGTAAGCACTGTGGTGCTAACTCGACGACAGGTTGCGCTGATACCTCAATTATGCACTTGACACCCATCTCCAAACACCCTTCTCAGCTTCAGCCTCGTGCATCCCAATCTCCCACTTACCATGCTGTTTTTTATCAATTGAAATCCAAGGAGTCGTGCCCGTTGAGAATGGAGATTACAGAAGAAACCAAACTTCGATTGAGAAACGAAAGATTGTCTACGAATGTTTTTTCAAATACAGTTTAAATGACAAATAGCTGGCTTTTGTACGTAATGAGGTTATTAATGGAGGTGAATTACCGTACTGGTAATTTTTTAAGAAGTAATAGTGGGTGTAAAATTTATTCTTAAATATTATAACTGTGAGGAAGAGTGAGAGTGAGAAATTTATAATAATAATAATAAAAAAAAAGATAAAATCCTTTTCCTCTTTGAATTCTTTTATCTCTTCATATTAACCATCGAATATTAAATTTTAATCCTCTCAACGATTCCTCCCCTCATCTTTCTTTTTTTTCACCAAACAATCTTACTTATTATTTTTATAATATTGTATCCCGTTACAATCCTATCGAAGATATGCATAAGATTTGTAAGAACATAATTGTAAAGAAGGTTGATGTTTTAATTATCCCAACAATTATATCATCTCAAATGCCAAGCACGAAATGCTAACACAATCATTATTTAGGTAGCTTTTCGCAGGAGCTTTTTGACTTTGTAATAATAAAAATAAAAATAAAAATAAAAAGTCCTTTCAAGTTTTACAGTAAGAAAAATAAAAGTTTATGAGATTTTTATGTATAATGCACAAGAGTTCTTCAATGATAGCCTTAACTTTTTATGTTTTAGGTTATCTTCTTCATTTATCAAAGTTACCCTTCATTTATTTTATCATAATCTTATCTAATATTTTACTTTCGTTCATTTTGCATACAAGTAAAACATTGTCCATTAAACATTCAAGTGGAAAGAAAGAAAATATTTCACAGTAGGAAGAACGAAAGTGCTGCCAGTTGATATAGTATGAAACACGCGCAAGAGCCAAGAAGGTGAAATGGTAGAGAGATGTGGAAAGAGGCGTAGCTTTCAAGTGTTCAATGGTCACAAATAAGTCACAGAATATGCCGCCGAGAGAACGAGAGGTGTGCTGTTGTGCATGCCAGCAACGCTACAACAAACTGCACTGCCTCACAGAGAAGGAGCCCTCCCAAATTGCGTTGTCCCATCTCTTTTTTTCTTTTCCTTTTCAATCATTGGGAGCCTGAAGGGTTAATGTGCTTGGGATCCTTGTACTTTTAGTTTTTTCACAGAATGGTTCCTTGTCAAGAACGTATGCCACTGGTGCTTCCATTCTTCTCGATCGATTTCAAACCAGAAATCATTTCTTCCTTTAAATCCCAAGCTCCCAGTCGCTACATTTGGTGGGATTTGTTTGAAACTGATTTCGTTTCTAATCTTGATGATTCGAGAGGAGAAGATCGAGTAGAAAGACTCGTTAATTTTAGTAAGTTAAGAGTTCTGTGGTTTCTTTTGATTCCAATGGAGATTGCATGAGCAAGAATTCCTTCGTAAAGATGAAGCTAGAAGCTCTATTGTTTCATTTGATTTACAGTGGAGACTGCAAGGGTTAGAACTTTTGATTTACAGTAAAGATGAAGCTAGAAGTTCTATTGTTTCATTTAATCAAACATTATGTAGCTTAACACTTCAATTAATTAGTTCTGCGAGGCTGTTAATTACTTTTACCAGTTAATCTCTTGGCCACATAATTTCAGCACGACATTTACAGAACGACAAAGCTTTCATGATATTTCGATAAAGAAAATCTCCACGACAGAAATAACAGACATCGAACTAGATAGAAAACAAGAGCCCCTCTCAGTGTTATACTTGATACACGCGACTAATTAATCTTTAACTATAAATTTATTGTAAACATAGCTGTTTAATAGTTGATTTTTTTAAAAAAAAAATAACCTTTTTATATTAGTGTAGTTTTTACTATTCAAAATGTTTTTTTTAGAAAATTATTAAAATACTTTTTAAAATTTATTTTTTATACCAATATATTAAAATTATTTAAAAATATTAAAAAATGAAATTAAAATAAAAAACATTTAAATGTTAACAAAAAAGAAGGAAAGAAAGATTAAATCTCCACTTTGAAACACCCCTGCAAATGCCTTTCCGGCTTTCCCTGTAAAGCAGCTGTTCATGGACCATAACTCACACAGTCGACCCGAAGTTAACCATTTTAAGTTTTTAACTGTTCAGTGTTAACTTTGACGTCACATTCAGAATGCAGCTGACAATATTCCCTCTTTATATAGATTTATGCTATATCTTTGTCCAACATGGATCAAATTTTTTTAACGTATGAAAATATATGTCAAACATTTTCTTTTTTTATTAGAAGAAAAACTTGTAACTGCGTTGGATTGATTTAGTTTGAGTTTAAACAATTTAGATAACCAATAAAAATATAATTTGATTAAAAATAAATATTTTAGATGAGGTTTTTTTATGAATATTGAGAAGAAAATATATTAAATCGATTTGGATCAATTTGGGTTAACTTGTCAATATGCATAATAGGTTAAGAGTTCATAATAACTCACATAAAGTAAATCAAAATAAATTATAAAGCTTAATTTTCAAAAAAATAATGAAATTAAAAAAACAATCAATTAAAAAATAATTCATGTTAACTTCCTAAACTCGCAATCTGAATCATGAAATGGAGATAACTTAATATAAAAAAAAATTAATTGAAAAAAATTATGAAACTGAATTTTTAATCAAATCAATGTTAATGGATGGATTTGATAAAAAAAAACAAAGAAGAACTAAATTATAAAAATAAAATGTAATTAAGATTGAAAAAAAATATAAATTAAATAAAAAATCTAAAATATATATATTATTCTAATAAATAATATTTTATAAGTAGGATTACAATCTCTTCTAGTTTTTTATTATTAATAATGTTAATAGACTGCCCTGCCTGGCAGCACATGTTGGGTTTTAAAGCAATTCTGTTAGTGGTTGTCACAAGCTCAATGATAGATGTAAGAGCAATGTCAAGTCAATCGATAGTCATATCAAGTGGGGTTCCTTCCTTGTATTAATTGAGTTGCTGGTCAAAAAGCTCTCATGCTCTCATCTCATGCATCTTCTTTTGGAAACTATCTTTTGTTTGATACCTCAGGCCTGGTGTTGGTGTTTTTCCTTTCTAACAACCAAGGTGTTAGACAGTTTTGTCGATTATTTTTTATTTTTTATAAAATAGCATATGAAAAATATTTCAAAAACAAATAACGCAGGGAAATACTACAATTTCCAAGTACTTTTTTTTTTAAAAAATCCATTTAGAAACTACAATATTTTAAGTAAATAAACATCAATAAAAAAGAAAAAAAGAAAAGAATGAATGAACAATAACACCATGTAAGCACACCGAAGCATTAATGATAACACCCTTAGAATTATTAGAAAAAAACATGATGAGACGATTTCACAGACATAAAAGAAGGATATCAATGGTGGCCTACACGGGTCATTCATGGGTGGTGAATAGCTCATTTACTCTTTACATTCAGGGAGACGCTAGCTACATAAACTACATAAGTTATTTTATCATTTTTATATTAAATATTAAGATTTTTTTTTATGTCTGAATATATAAAAAGATTTGTAAACATCTTAGCTCATTTTTTTTATTGTTTGTATATCAATAAGGCAACAATTGATTCCAAATTCGGGAGAGAAAAGAAATAGAAAGGCAGTAAATAATTTTTATTTTATTTTTTAGTTTAACGTGGGTGTCCGAGCCAGCTTGTGTGCACCTCGACTAATCCCACGGACCCTGAAGTTAACGATAATATAAGCATCCAGTGATTAAAAAAAAAGTAAATAATTGAACAAGAGGCAGGAGGAAGAACCAGTGGGTGAAGCACTACTGTAACCAATAATGATGGCACTCCTGTATTGCTTGTGTAAGGTAACCTCTCCTCTATCATGATTCACGAGCCTCGATGGCTATTTTCTGTAGCCTGTAGAGGTCATTGCAGATAAATATAGTATTTCTTCCAAGGAAATTAAAAACCGGAAAGAAAATTGAATATTCATACAGGATTTTTTTAGTTTTAAATCTTTATTACTTAAAGTAATATTTATTATTTGATATAAAATGGCATGTACTCGGAATATAAGATTCTGAAGAAGATAAATACAAATAAATTTAAAGTATCATTAACAGTTGTTTTGGGGACAAAATAAAAATTAATGTCGGAAACCGGAGGCGGCGTAGACAATGACTTTTCATCGCTAAGGGTTTACCCCCCAAACAATAGTAGACAAAATGGTGGCTTTTGTAGTGCACATCCTGATCTTAGACACCGAGTAATCTTATCAAATCTCCGTAACTCTCTGGCACATCCTGATCTTGAGAGTAAAGATTTTACTTTTTACGTTATTTCTAATATGATGGTTATGGAAATTATACATGTTGGTTAATTTTAAAATTTGTAAAATTAATTAAAATATACGTAAGCTGATTTATACATCCATGTTAATAAAACAAAATAGCAGATTAACACTTCAAAAATTTATCCTTACAAGAAGATATCATAGATTAATTTTAAGGATAGATCCAAACATTAATAGATGAGATGTGAGTTGGAATTTTTAAAATTCTTTCAATTCAATCCAATTTATATAACTCAATATAAGTAATTCAAGTCTTTAATATAAATTATATTTTTTTTCTCTCAATTTCTCTCTCTCTCATCTTTACATTTATAGCTGCCTTTTATTTTCTTAATTTTTTTCCTTTTCTTTATTCTTTGCTTTAATAGAAATTATAATTCTTTATTTTAAAGTTTGATATGATGATGTGACAATACATTTTTCAATTCTAATATTTTCTATTTGGTAATCCAAAGACTATGATGAGAAAACAAATGAAAATTTCAAGAGTATATATTTAACTTTTATTTTTCTAGTCAAATCACAAACTCAAAAGTATTTTATAGTCTCTTACTGATAATCTGTCTTTGTATCATATTACATTCTAACTGTTTGATAAAATATTTGACTATGATTTTTATTTTGTTTTATTTTTATGTAAAAATTATGATAGTTTTTATGTTATTTCTAATACATATATTTTAAAGATATCATCTAGTTCTTGAAGTTGCAACTCAACATAATATTGTTTCTAGGATCGTAAAAAAATAAAAAAATTAATATATCAAACACATGAATATTTATAATATCCATAAAAATTTAATATGATATAACAAACCTCATTGTGTAAAAAAAAAAACTAAATAAATCAGGTTTATATTTTATAAAATATAAAATATCATAAGTAATGTAATTATAGTCCACTAATTCACCGCGAAATTTGAAAGGCGGTGACAAATACACACACTCTCGCTCTTTCTCTCACCGTGGACTACGCTCGTGCTTCGTCTCTCCAAAATACTCGACAAAATAATAGGTTATAATATGATTTTAACACCTTGGGATGCTCGTGGCAGCCCATGACAATCCCTGCCATATTATTGGCCCATGGGCTTTGCTCCCTTTCCACTTTTGTTCAGTTATAATCAAGATGCAAGCGTAGACAAAATTACCTTGGATCTATATATCATAATGTGAGCACCAGGACACTTTTATTCCGATATTTTGTCCCTATGAATAATTGGAAGATTAAATTGATCAATTGATATTTCATCTAATTATCATCCTTGATTCAAATTCAATCATATCTCACATAATAGGAGAAATTCATTCTAGGTAAAAATAATTTACCATATTATCTATAGATTAAATTATTGTGATTTATATAATACTGATTAAAATGATCATTAATTAAGCCATTTCATGCTTGGGGAAATTTGTATAAAAACTTTTAAGTCACTAAAAATAGTGTTTGGTTAGCATAGAAGATCCGGTGATAATAGCGATAAAGTAGACACGAGATAAAATTGTGTATAGTAATGATGTATAAGATAAAATGATTGTGTTTTGTATATTGTTTAGTTGATAATGGACAATATAAAATAAAATATGAAAAAATATATTTTATTCCTAATTAATATGTATTATAGTCAAACTTATATATTTTTTTAAAAGATTACTCTAGTTTATATACTAAGTATTCAAATTAATAATAGCATAATAATCCTAGTTATAAAATCTGAACTGTCTTGATGAGTTGACTTGGGACCATAAGACCAGATTGGTCCGCATTTAAAAATAGAGGAAGGATTGACCCAGCCTAATCCGATGAAAAACTCAAGTTAATCGCGCCCATTGACTTTTTTTTATTAAAACAATGTTGTTTTGATTTTTTTTCTTAAAAACAATTGGGGTTGACTCTCTCAACCCACCCATGATAAGGGATGCGTTTTAAATTTATTATAATAACTATTTTTATTCTTACATTCTTTATAAGTTTTTCTACAATAATATTTTAAAGATAATAAAATATTAAATATTGTCTCTAAAAACATGTTTTATTTGTGCTTTTTATTTTGAAAGTATAAAAATTTACTTCAAAATTATTCTAAAAATAAATTTATTTTTAAAACTTGGTCTTTGTTTTTTCAACCAAATACATTTATATTTTTACTATTTTTATTTTTTTGGGTATTAAAATAATAAACATACACCATCTAAAAAAGTTACTTTTGAATATAACCCAGATACGGAGATCTAAAAAAGTTCATACTTCATTATAGCTTAAAAAAAGCACTTTAATAATATTCTTCCGACACCCGAAAACGTGTAACCAAGTAAAGAGGGGGTCACAGTACACTCATACAAGCGCCCGCATCTGATGCATGCTGTAGTTATATACGAGCAGGAAATACTAAAGATTATTTGATTGCAATTGTAGGCTAATTTGTATCAGCTGTAGAGATACTAGTTAACTTTAAAATTATTAAGAATTTATATAATTATTAATTTCAGAACTCGAAGAATTAGTTAAGGTATGTGTAATCTAATCCAGATATCCGTGTTAATAAAAAAAATTATAAAATATATATATACACGCAATGTTCTTATGGTGACATGGTGCACTGTACGTGTACTCGGTAACTAATGTAGCTGTCCGCACCGAATGTGTAATAACTAAACTGGGGATAGGCCAAGATGTGCCCTTACTCCATCGTATTTATCAGCTCGCGACTAAATTAACCCTTGCCACCAATTTCATGGCTGAATCTTTTGACAAAATTGAACAAAACAGTACTGGATACTAAAACAAGAGAGACCAGAATAAAGCCTCTATTTGTGGTCAGCGATGTTAAAGCGATAGAGACAGGAAAGGTCAAGCTCTAAAAGCGGGAAAAGGAAGAAAAAGAAGAGGTAATCTCATTTTTTATTGTTTTTATTAAAATGACTATCCGGATCAGTTTGTACTACGTACCTCGATTAATCTTATAGATCATGAGGTTAATGATTATATAAATCTCTAGTGATCATTATATTAGTAACCATAAGATTTTAACTTAAAATCATAAGGGAAGCAAATGTTTTGGTTTTAAGTACTTACTACTGGTAATAGATGGTTTTATTTTTCATTTTTCATTATATATATATATATATAATGTGATGCCGCAAGGTTATTGTCAAAGCCTATTT
>Ga0307517_10010520_pt1 | contig 12938 bp, 17 predicted proteins | sample 23_EM_MG_FD_194515 | JGI IMG/M metagenome (GOLD analysis project Ga0307517, IMG submission 194515) | Populus trichocarpa ectomycorrhiza microbial communities from riparian zone in the Pacific Northwest, United States - 23_EM | ecosystem: Host-associated > Plants > Roots > Unclassified | place...
GTCAAATCGTTATGGTGGAATAATCAAGGGGAACTTCTGAGTCTTGGCGAAGATTCGGAGGTATACGTTTGGAACATTGGTGAGCGGCGGTGTGTACGGCGCTGGAAAGACGACGGCGGTTATGGGAGTCAACTGATCACAGGGGACCGGGGTAACCGTTATCTTGCAACTGGGTGAGGAAAGGCCGTCGGCTTATGTCGGCCATGGCTTATCGTTTCATTGTTTCTGTCAGTTCCGCATCAGGTTATGTCAACATTTATGGGTCACACGACACCTTTGGCATCGGAAACAACAAATCGAAACCTCTCAAGGCTCTGGGGAACCTGAATACGGCGATTACCACGCTAACGTTCAACCACGATTCTCAATTACTCGCTATTGCAAGCAATGATAAGAAGGACCAACTGAGATTGGTACGCCGTCGAGAGCTGCTCTTGAGTTGGTTCGCCCTCGTGATACCTAACGCAACTTTTTTTAAACCCTAGACCCACCTGCCGTCACTAACTGCTTACTCGAACTGGCCGACCTCCGGGACGCCACTCGGACGAGTGCTGTGCGTGGACTTCTCGACAGATAGCCAGTATATTGCGATTGGGAACAACCGGGGAAGAGCGCTATTATATCATCTGCGAGATTTTAGTGAATCGTAGTAGACAGCCCCGGTGTTATCTTTCTTTTACTTAGCGTGGGAATGACAGGGGTGGGAGTCGTGTGACGGCCAAGTCCTAAGTCATACCAGTGGAAACACATGGAGGTCTCTCTGTCCTTAAAACGCACAGTTGCTCAAGCCACAGCCCACTCACGCCCCCGACGCCGCTACCCCCTACCGGCCACGCCCCTCTTACGCCCTCACGATGGTCAACGTTCGTCCAAAACGGTTCAAAGTCGCCGCCAGTCCTTTTCGTCTTCGTCGCCGCTACGCCAGCGGATCGAATCTCAAACGGGCCCAGAAGGAAACCGTAAAGCTCCTCTGCATCGTCGGTATCATCTCCGCGTTGTGTCAGAATTACACGGTTTATTCCCCGTCAGGACGATTGGCCAGCGCGTGGAGGGTTTCCGCATCTTCCGCCTCTGCACACTCCAAATGGTATCCCATCCCCGTCGCCCTCGGCGCGCTCGTGTTGGTCTTCTTCAGGTACAAGAAGCGTATGGATTCCAAGGAAGTTGATGTAGATGAGAATGGGGAAGAGGTCGTCAGGTTGAGAGGGCCCTGGCAGGTGCGCACCACCCTCGTTTCTTTTACCCCGCTTTACAGTACCTTAACGGACTCTGCGATGTTTCTTCGTTTCATCTACGTGCGTATATGCGTGCATGCGCTGTTGCAGGTCCATGTTTTGGGTGCTTTACCACTTCGAAACCTTTCACGATTGTGGGGATACCTTAACTCGCTCGAACTGCCGATTTGGCTCAGACCGTACGGTTTTCGACTTTACGCGAAAGTCTTCGGTTGCAACTTGGAGGAGATAGAAATTGAGGACTTGACGCAATACAAGAGCCTCGGCGATTTTTTCTACAGAAAACTTAAGGATGGCGTGCGCCCGGTTGCAAACGCTCCCCTGGTATGTAATTCACTCCATTTTTTGCGTTTTCTCCGTTCTTCGCATCCAATCTTATCACGAAATCCCCACCTCTCACTCCCTCCATGTGATTTCCTTCTTTCTGACTCCTCCGATCATTCATCCGTTAATCGCCGCGGCCGCCTGATTGACCTCACTCCTCCAGGTCAGTCCCGCCGATGGAACCATCCTTCACTTCGGTACCATCAAGGACCTCCAAGTTGAACAGGTCAAGGGAATCACCTACTCTCTAGACGCACTCCTCGGTGTCGAGACCCCCACGTCCCAGCCCAGCACAAGGATTCCCTTCTCCAACGCCGACCATGAGATTGTGCTCCATCGCGACTTTGCTGAAATCAATGGAATCGAGTACACTTTGTCCCAATTAATTGGTTCCACCGACCCTTCCCAAACTCCTGGCGACGCGACCCCTCGCCCTCACACCACTCACAAGGATGCTCACCGCCCAGCCTCAAGCTTTGGCGAGACAACCGACGCGTCTGTACTCAGCTCCAAGAATCTCACCGAGCAGTTGCTTGAATCCGCCGAGGTTGCTGCCGAGATGGGGTCGCGCATGACCATGGAACGCCGGCGAAGCACCTCTGGAACTAACGTCAAGCCCGGAAATGCCCTTTACTTCAGCGTCATCTATCTCGCTCCTGGTGATTACCATCGATTCCATAGTCCCACCGCTTGGGTCGTTGAAAAGCGTAGACATTTCATTGGTTCGTTCGTTGAACACGACTGGACTCTGGTACACGATCTGACCTCCGTCCCCAGGTGAACTCTTCTCGGTGTCCCCGTACATCGCCAAGAGGTTGCATAACCTTTTCGTTTTGAACGAGCGAGTGGCTCTCCTTGGAAGGTGGAAGTACGGGTTCTTCAGCATGATCCCTGTCGGAGCTACCAACGTTGGAAGCATCAAGATCAACTTTGATACTGTACGTCGCCCACTCCCACTACCTCACTTTCGATCACCCCCGCTCACGATGGCGGCCTTTGTAGGACCTCCGAACGAACGAACGCGGAAAACTCCCACCTCCAGGAACCTATCGCGAAGCGGTGTACTCTGCCGCTTCCCTCCTCCTCCACGGCCAGCCCTTGAAACCCGCTCAGGAGATGGGTGGGTTCCGCCTGGGTAGCACTATTGTTCTCGTCTTTGAGGCACCAAAGAACTTCCAGTTCGCCGTCCACGCTGGTCAGAAGGTCAAAGTCGGGGAGAAGCTTGGTGAACTCATCGATGTGGCCGCGAGGAAGGACGTCGAGTCGGCCGGTGAGGTTCTGAAGGGCGGGGAACCTGTAGTTGTACAACCGTAGGGACCCCCTCCCTCCTTCTCTTCCGAAAGTGGAGTTACTTTAATTCCTGGTTTTTCCTTTTCATAACGACTGGGATCTGGATATCTTTAAACATCGGTATCGAATTACCCTCCACAGACTATGACCACTCTTTTTGCCTGTTGCAACACATGTATATCCCACATTTAACAGATTACTAGAATTCTCAACCAGATGCTTTTCAAGTTTCGAACTCATCGTTCCAGAACGTCCGCAAAGTTAACTTGGATGAATGGTCGTGTGAGATTGTTCAGAGCACTTCCCGAGGTTGCCGCGCGCCGAGCCGTGACATTGCCAACGATCACATCAGAAAAAACGCCTTTCAGTAGTGGCAGTATGATGAGTGAAGTTTTCGTTGTTGCCCCGGTCGACATCCCGGATCTCCGAAGTCCGAAGCTTAAGGTCGGGAATAACATAGAGAGAGAAACTTCTCATGATCTATAGAGAGATGGATGATCTCCTTCCAACGATCCGCTCCGCATTTGAAAGTCCGTTCGAGGAAAATGTGGATGTGATATTGAACCAAACTGATCAACATTGACCGTCTCTAACGCGAATACAACGAAGAATGAAAAAAGCGGAGACGGAACCCTGAAGCGGCTTGTAAATACAACAAGAGCCCAACTCCCAACTTCAGCTGTGTGCTACTTCAGTACCCATCGCGCGCAATCGCCGAACCAAGAGACCCGTTAAATATCGGATTCAGCCACCGTCTACCCCGTACTAACCTTTGGAGAAGTGAATGCCCCTGTAGTGGGGGTAGGGCGAATGATGAGGCGAAGTTATCCGGCGGTTGGATTGCCTCCCGTGAATACGTGTTTCATATCGGAGAGACCGTGTCGAGGAAATTGGAGAAAGAGCCTAATTCCACCGACACCGCTCAGTACCATTTCCTTCTGTTTCTCATCCAACAATGTCGAAGGGATATGTTGAACCATTGGACGTTGGACAGTTGAGAGGACTGAACGCAGCGCACGGAGAAAGTATCTTCGGTGAGATTTCGGAGTACGATCAACATTGACAAGAAGGCGGTTTAACAGAGAAGTCGGACGGACACAAACTGAGACAGCGAGACAGTAGCAGATGCAGAGAGGTGGGGAGTAGAACGGGGAGGAAACAAGAGAGTAGAAGGCTGGCGCGAGACGACCAGAGATAGCGAGAAGAAGAACCGGGCAGACGCCAGTACGTCCACACATTCCGTTCGCCGCCTTGATCATGTTAGGGAACCATCCTTCGGTTTCGGCTTGTAGCGAGACAACAGATACGAATACGTCTCGTTGATCTAGAATCCGCAACCATCAGTCGACCCAGGAAGAAGGAAATGAGGAGAAATGCAGAAGGAGCGAGGTGGGGGAGTAGAAAGAGATGTCGAGTGATAACGGAACCAAACGTAAAGTTGCATCCGTTCAGGTGACCCCTTACGAGGCTACCTCCAGGGTCTAGATCATGCAGTGCCCCTTCGAAATAGTGATAGTGTTCAGGGGTGGAGAACAGGCATCCATCACGTACCTTCTCAGCCTTTGCAACGCCGTCGGGAACAAACCTGCATAACACAGTCGCTGATTCAAACCACCGCTTGGCTTCGTTGAATTGGGTCGCACTATAGAAGAACGGAAAGAAAAAAGTATAAGTCATCAGATCGTGCGGTTACAGCTCCCGGTCCGATACGGGTGACAAGGAAAACAGATACACCGATAATCGGATGGACGTCTGACATACAGGCGACCAGGCGAAGAACGGACTGTAATGGGAGAATGGGAACGGAAAATTGCTGTACGAACTGCAAGCATTCTATGCCAGTGTTGTATGCCGTCCCCAACAGCCATTGGCGTTCTTCGATGGGGTAATCCTAAACAGCAACACAATTGGTCAGGGGGTCACGATCAGGATAAGGGGAATAAAAGCAAGCGAGAATAGCGGTGTTTTCCACAAATAGACACACGCTCCGTAACGTTAACCATAATACACCCACAACACCCCCGGACAAACCCGAACAAGCGCACGCACCTCAACGTTACGCTGTTCCTTCAGAACACTGATCGCCTGCTCCACAAACCCGATAGCCCTTGGCCGATCAGCGCCAGAGTCTCGAGAAAGGAGAATCGTGCAAATGGCGCGCAGCCATCTCGAGAACTTCTCCAACGATAACGCGTTATGTTCTAGGCTTGCATGAAGAATTGACTGCGGGAGCACCAAGTGGGGGTTCAATGATGGAGCGTCCCCTTGCGTGATTCCCAGAACATGGGCGCACCTCTAGGGCACTGAATAAAACTGAAGGGAGAGATGACAATACCAAATAAATGAATCACGCGATCATCAAGCCACCTCGTGACTCACCATCCACCGGGCAGTCCTTGTGAGCCCACTTATTTAGATTTCGTTAGACAGTTGCGCGGCCGGGACACCCCCTCGCGTTGGAGAAATCGCACCAAGATATCCGCGATGGACTCGGTAGTGTCCACTCCTTGTGAATCGGATCGTCCAATCTCCTGGCAACACATTTGAAACGGTCCGCGAGTGATGAATCCGCCGCGTGATAGTCACCTCTACAATGGGCGGAATCCGTTTCCAATCCTTGAGTGCACACCAGATCTCAACCTGGAACACCCTGAGTATGTGAACGAATGAACGACACCGGTCAGCGACCACGGTGTCGATAGAACGATTCTCTGTCACGAGTTTCGTGATCCTCTCCTTGGTTTCAACCACCTCCTGAACGATCTTCCGCCTTTTGTCCTTCAAATCGTCAATTTTCCGCGTATGAATGAAGAACGTCTCATGCTTCAGTTCCACGAAGAGCCCAGGAGCGACCTACCTGATTGGCCACGTCATCCGTTTCGAGCCGCCGAAGGGCAAATACTGTGCAACATGATCAGAGGGAGAGGGTCAGGTCAAGGAAAAAAAGGTTCAAAGAACACGCCATCAAGCATGCTTACCTCTTCCTGCTGTCGCGGCAAATGACGAGCACGCGATGTGATCGTGGACCTCCGAACCGTCCGTCAAAAGCGTGTGATCACGGTAGTCCTCAAGAAGCTAATAGCAAAAAAAAGTGAACAGGCATCAAGGAACCTCTTTCCCTTCAGTAATCAAACTGGATGGGGCTAGCAACGTTGACCCTGACCTCTCTACTGATATCGAAAAGGTCCGATACAAGATCGTCTGGACAATCCCAAGTCGAACAGCCCTTGACCGCCGAGTTATACGCCATCCTCCACAGCCACGAGATATCCCGAGATATCACGGCGATTCCTTTCTTTGTAGAAACCTGGGAGATCAGGTCCCTGGCTGTCGTACACGTACACGTCAGCATCACTGCAGCGTATGGGACCAAAAAATGATAACGAAAAACCACTAAACCCGTTCTAAAATGCTTCACCAGAGATGACGCGAGGAGGTGCCTAAAAAGGAAGGGGATGTTTAGTTACAGTAGTTCCTTCAGCCATCGACCAACGGCAACGCTGACAGGTGCAAAACCACCCAAACTTGACGCTTACCGGTTGTGGGGTTCATTATCTAACAGCGAGTGAACGAGCCGGACAATGCACCGAACCAACGTGATCGCCTCCACATCCGCCTCGAGGCCGTTCTCGCGCTTGAGCGTCTTTAGAAGTGCCTCGAGGACGGTCAACAAGAGGTTCTTCATATCAGATTCATGTGCCATGCTGGTCGCCAGAAGAAGCATCCTGCGGTCAAAGTCCGGCGAGCCCGCAATAGTCCTGACCGCCGAAACGGCTGTGTGAATGAAGACTTAGTATCGAACCCCCCGTGGATAAACGTACACAAACCGTCATTCTCCAGCCCTGTGGGAAGCGATAACCCGGATCAGATTTGTTTTGAACCATAAAGCGTTGGATGAAACCTTTCGCGTGGGGGGGATAGAGAATATGATGGATAGATGGGCACCTTGTTTGACCGAAGTCAGGAGGCTAATGTAATGTGTTGCAGCCTCGTTCCCCGGGCATAGTCGAACAACGGCAGCTGCGCTGGCATACTCTCGCTGTTGAATATAACAAAGCGCCGCTTTTCGGTAACATTTCATCGTTCCTTCACTAAAACTCCGGAACAACTGATGCGTGCCTCCGAGAAACCAATCAGCGGCGATATCCCACCGGTTTGCTTGATAATGCCGGTCGCCATACTGCCACAACAACTTCAAACAAAACGGGGTGAGGACGTGAACGAACAGCGTCAAGGGTTGCTGGTCCACCCCCACCAAAAGACGTACAGTGAGGCACGCTGTGATTGAGACTTTTGATAGTTCGCAGTCCCTTGATTTCACACCTAAGGTTTGCCGTGATTCGCCCCAAAAGTTACAATGCATGTCACTAAGGGAGATGAACAAAGGATGATTGGACGTACATGAAAACGCTGTCTCCAAATCCTTCATCGCCTTCGAATGGTCGTCGTCTTTGGCGCAATGGAATATTAAGAACAACAGCAAGCGTTCGATGCTTTGGCAACCCCCTTCCCCATCGGATTCAACACAACGTCGAATACAATGGAGTAATACGGAAGTGACCAGTCCACTGTCACCGACATGTTAGGAGACACGGACGAGCACGGTCAATTACACACTCACTGTTGTTGAGTAAGCGTTCGTAATTCACGAAGTATCCTATTCAGCGAATTAGATCCGAGCCATCGGCTGTTGTCGTGAGACTCCAAAAGGGATCCCCGTACTCAGTGATCTCAGCCTCAGACAACGTCATATTATCGATGATAGATTGGAACGCTGCGAAGCGAGAGCGAAGGATGCATCAGACCAGCATGCCGTGTGGCCGTATGAAGTTGAACGGGACGGTGGGGATCAAACTCACCCTCAAGAAGCGCACCGTCACTACCATTCCTCCGTTTCAGGAGAGCCAGGCGCATCCATCGCAGGTGTTGGTATTCCGCACCCTCCTATAATCCCCCAGTCAAACAATTCAAATACCAGAAGCCCCAAAACGTAACCGCAGGTACCTGATTCTCAGTTGTGGCAATAAGTTCTTGCAACGCAGTTTCCGCACGCGTTAAATTTTCTGGATCTTGCGACGACGACAAATAGTAAGCCCGTGCTACCGAAAGGAAGAGGAGAAAGAAGTCATCAGTGAGATAACGAACGAATGGGGAAGTGACGACCGCATATACACCGCACTAACCCAACGTTCTCAGGATAGACCGCTATAACAATCAGTGTTCAATCTGTATTGAACGATCCAGGTGAACGAGGGTGGCTCACTTTGAGCTCCGCTAAACCGGGGGATTCCGCATTGTCCACCTGTTCTGTCACCGTAAACGCCTTCTGAACCCATTTGACCGAGTCCCGCGCCCTGGCTCCTTCAACGCCAGCAGAACCTTCAACTCCGTTCTGTCGGAGCAGGGACTTTCCTATGTCGAGAAGTTTCACTGCCAACGTTTGCCGCTAGCGTAGCGGTGACGAACAGGTCAATACCAAATGATTCAATCGAGAACCAACAGCATACACTTCCACTCACATCACGCGGAGGGAGGAAAATGTATTGGTCACCGTCTGGTTATCGAACGCGCGTTTGGTAGGATCACGTGGAAGATTCATGATGAATTCTAAGTGCAAGGTCAAACGTGATGCGGCGATAAAAGTCTCACCCATGATCTTTTGCAACATGAATTCAGCCACACCGTCATTACCCTCTCTCCAGGCCTATGTCGAACCGATGAGCCCTCGTATCAACAGGGGGAACAGGGTCTAGGTCCGGTTGCGGAAGGAAGAAAACACTCACTGCTTCCATCCGGCTAGAATAGTACATGAGCGTCGCTTGGATTTTAGCCCTTTGATGTAGCCCATTAACGTCAGCTGAGTTTCTCAGATCTTCCTCAAACTAGCGCGGCGCGAGGCGATTGCACGGGCAGATACATAAGAAAAAAATCGGACGCATTCGGGTCTCAGCTCAACATCGCCTGGGAAATGGTGCACGACGGGAGAAGGATAATGACGGCACCTTTGCAGCACAGCCAAGGACGCTGGCGGCAACGTCGGTATTGCCAATCTCTATAGACTTTGGATCAATAAATGCCGACCGGATATTTTGAAGAGGTGGTCGAATGAAAAGCTCCACCCATCGATATCGGCAAAACGCATGACAGCGGTGATAAAAACACTGGCAACCTTTTCACAACAACTCACCAGACAGGCTCGCTCCGGCTTTGCTGGCCAATTGGAGAACATGGATGAGGGCTAAAATGGAAAACATGTGGATCAATCAGTTCCAGGACAAAGGAATGTTTTTGATGGATTCGGTCGGACTTTCAACCGCGGGCGTTTGTTCTAAACCAGCTACAATGAGTCGGAAGCCCGCGTGTCGCACTTTTTTGGGGGGGGCGTGGCAGATAATGTAATCAGACAACACTGAAGCAGGGGTTTGATTGATGTAAGCGGGCGCCAAATACTCACAGCCGGCCACCAACGGTCGTCCCTCCGGACCTGGGGGGATAATTCCAGTAACATTCCAAAGATTGACGCCTGCGGGCAAGGTTCGTTCATTTGTCGGCATGCTAGGTTAGGTTCAAGAAGGTCGAGAGAGAAGGTGGGAAACTGACCCTCGCGGTCTAGGGCATCTACTAAATCCGACTTCACCGCACCAGTTCTCGAACGCAGCTGACTAAACGATTCTGCCAGCGATGCGATGCGGGTTAGATCTGCGCTAAGCGTCGCAGACTTCGTTGCCTCTTCAGCGTTGTTCAGGTTGTGTTTGATTCTGATTAGAACATCTGGAATACGGTTAGTGCCTGTTCCATTCCCTTCGACCCAGAACCGGACCCTGGATGGACGCGAAAATGTTTTGCAAATCCTGGGGGTGCTTCCGAACTGGGGACATGGGCGGTCGAGGGGTAGACGCGTCGGTAGCTGAGCCCATCACGTGATTGCAGTGGCGCATTGAGGTGGTCACCCTGAAAAGTGAATTTCCGGCCGAACGTCCAATTTCAATCTCCAATGCGTTCGCACAAAGTTCCCGCAGCGGTGGGGAATATATCATATAGTAGCAATTGTAAGCGGTCAGGTCGCGTCTCACGTTAAATAATGATTCAATCGTGTTTGGGACAATGGCGAGGCCATTTACGTCTCGAGGCAGGAGCCTTTATGCGGGATGGTAGACAAACGTGCTCGAAAGCTATGTTAGGACCAATATCCGGCCGCCGATGAATCACTGTGGCTCAAGTAGTCCCTATCGAGGAAGCCCTAATCACAAGTGAGACGATCTTATCTGCATGGAGCTGGCCTGCATGCTGCGTGATCTTCCCCCAAGCCCAACGCCACCCGCTCGGTGCCCCAGTCAGACAGACGACCCAAACGATCACAGATCAATTCACCGGCGAGGAGGTGACAAAATGCCGCGAGGGGCATTCGTAAATCGCGCTACTGAGGGGGGTCGGAAGAAATGAGTCGCCGCAGATCCCTGACTAGGACGAAATAATCAACTGCGTTGAAATCGCCATCAGCCGCGCCGAGGAGTTCTGACCCTCACGAGAAGCAAGCGGATGGAATAACAGGATATTATCCTAGATAGAAGGAACATCGCCAATCCGTAGCTTTGTCATGAGGGCACGAATTTGTCGTGGCGAGGGACCAGACGACTTTTCATCACAGGATAATGAATGAGACGTCACGCTCCTTTGGGCCTAGCGGGCTCCAGCCGTTCATGATATCGATAACAACACGGCAGCAGAGAGAAAAGTAATTCTCGGAGGGGTGACAACCAAAAACCCCGAACCCAAGGTCACAAATGACTCGTGCGCATTGTTTGCGCGGAGCATGACACAAGCAGGGGCCCTCATAGGGGTAACGGCCCAGCCGCAGAGGAGCCTGGGGTGATGATCGCGCGGGCTGATTTCCATTCCACGGTCGGACCCTTGCCGGGCCGTCTTTTGAATTTCCCAATTCATCCCCCACCTGTCACAGGCATGACCCAATCGACACACCATGCAAGTGAGGAACGCGGCCAAAACGCGAGTACCGCGGTTTTCCCACCGCCACGTCAGCGACGACGAGAAACGATCACTGATTCATACATACGCGTCGGGAACCTGAGAGAGAACTGCTGTTCGAAGTTGCCAGCATTACGGGAGAACTGCGCGCAGCCTTCACCACGCAAAAGGGGGACTAGGAGGATGAAAGAAGCCACATCCCTAGAGCGCGAAGGCCGCGTGGTCCCCTGTGATCTAGCACGGGGGCAACTGAAGATTCGATGTTTCACAATCCGAGAGCACACCACCATTCGCGTAGGACGGAAAAACACAACCCGGACCTAGCCCATTCCAGCCCAGGAATGTAGCCCACCCGGTCGCGCACAAAGTCTAGTAACCGCAGCCAGGAGGAATCGAAGCACGGCCGAGACCATCATGGGGTATGATGATTCCACGAAATCGACGTGGCAGGTGGACTCCTAAGACAGGCACAACGCCCGTAGTCGTATCATTTAGTCGCAATCACAGAGCGGAACGCTGCACAAAACAAAGACTCGAATGCCCGAGGCCCCGCGCGGGAATGGTTAGTCCCTGTTTCGGATTACAGGGGGGAGATTCCCAAAGTCAGTGAACCGACTCTCATAGGGTGGTTTCCGGGATGACCCCAGCCCTTCCAGCTCACCACACGCCGAGTACAGTGCCTGGCAGATGAAGGGTTCCTTGAAAATCAGAGAAATCCGGCGGGTATCCATACGCCATCGCGGGATCAGATACATGCAATAAACCTACGAAAAGGCGGGCCGCATGAGCCTGAAGTACCCGTCCTAATGGAGGAGCCAAGGAAAATTCCTACGACGGAGTTGAAGAGGAAGCCAGGAGGTAATTGCAGCCTTGACTTGCCGTGGGAATGAATTCCCACTGCATGACGCTCAGGTGGAGGAGGCTGGCACCATCATCCAACTTGGTCGCCTCGTTGATCTGATCAAATTAAAGGGTTATCATGGAGTTCTTCGCTCTTGTGGTCCCTCTCTCTCCTCTCTCTATGTATGAAAAACCGTTGAAGCGTCCTACCCGATGATATCTTCACACAAGTGGCCCTGAGGACCTGAAAAATTGTGCCCCGGATTCCCCGAGGCTCGGGCCATCACTGGTCCTGGTGATGTATCTCGCACTTCAACTCCATCTTTTGTGACCAGGAACATGTACAGGAAAAAAGTGCAAGCGCTGACGAACAGGAGCGATTTCAATAACAATCTTGGGAGTAGGGCGGAGCGGTGCCGGTGTCCTTACTGAGACAGCTCGGAAGTGCCGTGCGCGGGGATGCCTCTTGTTCTGGCTGGTTCCCAGACTATCGGGAGCCACCATATCTTTCCGACTGCGCAACGCCCCCTGATGGTGACCCCCACGTGTACTTACAAAGGACCACGAGAGACGAACAAAAACAAAACTTCCGGAGAACGTCAAGTGCGGTCTCCTGTTTTACATCGACGCCAAAGCCTTGCGATCGAAGCTATGTCAGCGGCAGGAACACCGGCTAGCACAGGTGGAGAACGCTCTTGGGATATGCTTGTCAGCATGCAAAAGAGGCAAGTATCCGCATCAGGCAGGCAACCCACTCCTGACCGAGCAGCGTGGGAGCGGGAGCCAGAAGCTCCCAACCGCAGTTGACCGTCTGACGTACATCATAGGGCCGGGCGCCAGAGAGAAAATTAACCTTGCACCCAAAAGTTACCGCCCTCAGGCGCTCGATCTAACCCAGAATAGGCAGCTGGCCAGGCCTTACCCATCTTGGAGCGGGTGGCGACGGGAGCCGAGCCAAACCCAAGTTCGATGATGGGCCTTTTTTTCGCATACGACAGAACAATCAACAGCGGTCTAAAACAAGAAAAAGGGAATTCCGACGATTCTTTCCCATGCGATGGGGGGAACCTTACCCCATCGCGTCCGGTAGTAATGACACGACAGTTCGGCGCGCACGGTGTGTGTATACGGGTGGGGACATGAATGAAGATGGAAAGGGCAGCAAACAAGTTTGATTCCCGATCACCCTGGGTCTATAATAAAAAAATTGCGCAAGGACGCTACGTGTAACCCGCCAAACTGCAAGAGGAGAACGAGCAGGGG
>Ga0307517_10010521_pt1 | contig 12938 bp, 11 predicted proteins | sample 23_EM_MG_FD_194515 | JGI IMG/M metagenome (GOLD analysis project Ga0307517, IMG submission 194515) | Populus trichocarpa ectomycorrhiza microbial communities from riparian zone in the Pacific Northwest, United States - 23_EM | ecosystem: Host-associated > Plants > Roots > Unclassified | place...
CTCGGTACGGGTCGAGCAATGGACGACCTGAGGTAATTGCACGTTGTTCAGCTGTCGGCTGAAAACCCTCCAGTAGAATGTCCGATTATCAGGTGATCACACCCACACAACGCCATTTCTTAGTTGCCGGTCGAAACATCGTCGTTGACAGAATTTCAGGACAGTGGTTCTTGAAGAGGTGGTCGAGTCCAAACGGTGACTTGGGATGCGCTGCGTTTGAGTTTTGCCGATCACGGGTTCAATGAGCCTCAGACACGAGCCATTCTACCTCCGAGGGACGTAGTGAGATATCGGTCTGCGACTACACGAGTGGTGTACAGGATTCGGATGCGGGGGGGAATCAGGAAGAGATACAATTGGAAGCGAGAACGAAATCATGGGGGAGGTGTGATGCCGCTGAGTGTACATCAAGCACATTACAGTTATGAACCGAGTCAGGGGTTTGGAGGACTTGCATACGACGGGATTATTTGGAACTTCCGTCCGTCCTTTTTGAGCTGTAGCCGTGGTGAGACGCGATGGTGTCGCACCTTCGAAAAAGCCCATCACTCAAACACCCTTCGGCAACCTTTACACCAAATACAGTGATCCACCTGTGAGCAGCCGCACTTAGAACACTCCACAGTCGTGGTGTGAAATAAATGTTTCGGACAACCGCCCTCTTCTCCAAGAGCGCGGTAGCGGGTGGGCTTCTTATTCGCCCAACATTCTTCGTCGGTGCACCGTAGCCGTGCAAGGGTGTTTCTAGCAGGGCCCTTCTGTCGAAGAGCATTGTACAACCCAAACTTCAAGGCGCCGGCCCGATGTGCTGCATCACCCCCCTCCATACCTTTGATGAGGTCCAGGACGGATGTTGTTGTCCTCTCGGTCTTCAGTTCTGCACCCAGATGTTTCCACCCCATTGCCATGATTTTGGGGTGCCTATTATTTGGGCTCAGGATGCAGGCAAGGATGCGAGTCTGATTAAATACGTACTGAGCTGCGAAACTCGAGAAAGTTTCAATTACTATATTCTCCTCTGTGAGTTTCGCCTCGATGTCTTTGGCCGCTAAGTAACTGAGCGTTAACCCACGCTCCTGATGTTTCCATGGGAGCTATGCAAGGGAGGGGGGTCATTATGTGACAGTAATTTGAAGTATGGCTGCGGCTTTGATTTACCCTTTTCGCGAACGCATAGATGGTCTTCGGTGAACAGGGCACTGGTGAGCCCGGTATCGTATTTTCCAACTTCCATTGTGATCGGTACTCTGAACGCTGAGACTTGAGTGGAGCAAACCGAATTTTCCCCGTAAAAAGGTAGAAAATTAGCGACTTCCACCTATATGGATATTAATGTAGGTGGGCGCAACCCCAAGAATGCTGCACTCACGCAATGGGCGACCCAATGCTAAGGACAAGCAGCAGCTTCCGTTCCAACTTTTGCTCGAAATTGACCTTGATATTTTGAGAAACTGGTTCGCCAGCTGGTTCAGGTTCATTTTCATGATCGCTGTCCTCGATGTATTCGTCTTCATCGTTCCTGTCGATGTGGCCTTCATATCCCAGGTAGTATTGGGACACTGTGCATCTCAGTATCTCGGTGACCCCGGAATATGGTGACTTACATGCGCCTAAACCCGATAACTCGGTTTCAGTCACGATGCTGGGGAAGTAGACTGGTTCTATCGCTCCTTCTCGCGACCGCCTGACCCAATACTTCCGATCAAAGAGGTAACCCTTTTGGATCGACTTAATTAATGAAGGTCGCATGTCGCACCCTGTAAATTCCATATCAAAGTCGATGCTGAGCATCATTATACTCTGTGGTGTGTCAGAAGGGACCGGTCCTTCTTTGTTAGATATCTCCCATATGGCCGATATGGCGTCTACCGCATGTTCCAGTCCACCGGCGGCAAAGCTGTCTATCTTTTCTTCCAACTTTGCGCGGACAGTTTTCGATTCTTCTTCACTTCCTGACAACCAGACTCCTAACAGGTGGTTCACCTGTGCGGTCCTGATCTCACTGTATCTACGGATCCGCGTTAACAGGATCGAGAAATGATGTAATTTATCCATACCGTGAGGTAAATACACTGAATGCTTCTTGCACGATATCACAATGTTGAAGGCCGCTTTTGATACTTTTAAGAGCGATAGTTTTCAGTTTCGAAACGTCATACTGGACAGAATGATTAAAGTTTAACGATTGCAATCAAGGACGGGAATATGGTTAGAAACCTTGTCTGCCAACCTGTAGATTGATTTTGGCGATGGTTTAGGTATTTCTCCCTTTGATGTCCAGGCAATATCAGGACTGCTTGACTTGCGAATTTCTTTAGATCCAAATAATGCGAATTTGATTGAATCGGTATATAGATAAAGCAAGAAAGCTTGGAAGCTTTCACCCGTTGAGAGAGTGAGAAAATGGATGTCAGGTAAACGCACGTGATGAAAGCCACATCTCGGACCCTAATAACATTGCCCATCCGGACATGTTCTTTGTATTGGCCACGGTGAGTTTGAGGGTGAGGTTGCGATGGGCCATTTGGGGGAGCAGGACTCTCAAAATCCCAATCCTCTTCAAGGTCGCTATCTGAAGAGTAACCGTAGTCCTCCGTGAACTCGCCATCATCAACGTCCTCAGAGAAGTCCTTGATCTCCGATTCCGAAAATGCGCCAGAAAGCACTCCGAGGGCAGGGTCATTTCGCGCATTGCAGGGGAGACACAGTGGAGACTCACGGTCATTGAAGTACGGAACCGACTTTAAAACATGGCTGTTTGCGTACAAAGCCTTGGGCTTACAAACTCTTCCAAAACTGTCTCTTCGGGAGAACAAGACAATCTTTGTGTCGATGAACTTTCCGGAGGAGATGGCGTCGTTCAGAGCCTCTTGTAGGGCGGCGGTAATAATGGTCATGATGCTGGACAGAGTTTCCTTGCAATTTCCGGTGACCGATGGACACGCAAAGATAAGAAGTGCCGTTCCAGCCCTCGTGGTGGTTTGGCAATTGCCAGATGGGAAAGTGTGGCGGACATGAATGAAATCAAAGAGGGCTACGGTAGATGCCGATATCAGTGAGACGCCCCAACAGAAGAATGCAAGGAGGATCGATAGACAACCTTGACCGTTAAGTTCTATGGACTTCGTCACATGTTCCCCGGCTGGCAGCCCTCTCGTGGAACGACCGATTATCAGTTGCTCAACCCCATCTCCAATCGGCGGTTGACATGGGGGGATTAACGCTGAAGAAATTAAGAGGGTTCTGCCAGGGCGAGTCAGGGCGGTGGATTCGGAAGAGATGGTGACCGCACCTTGGCGAAGACGTGCGGGCGCTGCGTTCGGGTTTTGTCGATCACCCACTGAACTCAAACTTTGGCCCGCGATATGTGGACGGAATACAAGGAGAAGGCGCGTTCAGGGTGTCGTCGCCAGTTGAACCTGATTCTGGGTTTGTCTTCAACCGAACAACAACTCAATATCAATCCTCGCACTTGGCCCCACCGCATTCGAGGAGGGTTTCTTCCACTCGGTCCGAGGAATCCCAACAACGACTGGAGCCGGTAAACTGTTCCTCGTCTGTCGCTTGAACCTTCTCTGCGTTGGAGTACAGGTACAATGTTTCCAGACAGAGTGAAAGCTGTCGGATACTGACGTGACACCAGTTTGCTCAGTGGAGCAGGTCGCATTTGGTGAAGTGTTCTACGGGCGTGAACCCCAGTTGCATGGGTTGCTTTCCCCTCGGACGACCCCTCGTCTCGGCTACCTCCGGGACGTTCCTTCTGCAGTTTTTCACAGCTTGGGAAATGACACGGGCACGATGAGAAGCGTTTAACGGTTACAAATCCTGACCTACAACTGGGTACCTTTCCCAATCACGTCGATGGCAATACCCAAACTAAAGGAGCACCAAATTCAACCCTAACGCAGCCACTCTTTTTCCTCGGGTTTTGCAAGCTACCCAAATTCGTTGAGATGCCGGTATAGTTACTTGAAGCCTCGAGGGAATTGTGGGCTGCCTTACGCCGGAGGCTTGGACTCGGCTCAGACCTCGCTTTGTGTGCACCTTGCTCCATTCCTACTACCACCAACCGCGGCTTACGTTGACACAACGGTTTGATGTGTAGCGCCCGTACGCAGGTTGGGTGACCACCCGCAGCATCGACGCGACCTCGCTACCAGGAGCTCAACAAGCCACGTGAACGATTGGTTGTTTCACGTGATACGATGGATGAAGCTTTTTCGAGTTCTGTGCTTTGCTTTGGAGGTGCATGTCGTGTAGTCGGTCAACGATTGGAGATTCAGCTTATCGCTTTCCTCGGCGTGTTTGTCGTTGCTTGCAGATAGGGTCAGCCACGATTCTTTCGGGCGTTGCGGTGAACACCGAGAGCTGAGACCTTCTCTGCGCAAGACATCAATTGGACAGCCGCTCCGGTTGGCATATATGACCTAATCACCCAATCTCCCCCCTTCGCTTCCATTCGTTTGTCAAGAGAGGTGCCTCGTGTTGCCTCCGGAACAGTGATGACACTCCCCACCTCCGAGATCTGGAGATAGATTCAGGACTTCTCGATCATGTAAATCGCGGTCTGAGGGGGAACTCGGTGCTTCTTTTTCCATTACATTGCGCTATGGACATGCCGTCAATCTCAAGCTTCCATGCTAGGAATGCGACTCTCTCACCCTTCCACTTGTTTTCTCTGGGGGAGGAGTTTATCACCTGCGACCTTGGATCCCTGCACTCGTATCTTACACCCATTCAATCACATACGTCATCCTCAATTCCCGGGCCGAGAGCCTTGCTGCCGGTTGATCTATCTCGCCCCCATCTGATCTTGGTGTCACCAACGTCCACTTTGCCTCCCTTCGGGGGTTACGACACAAATGCTGTTTACCAGTTGTATCCTATCCGTGTGAGGCACACAAGTGGATTGCCGTCGGCATGGACGACACGACAGTGGCAAGGCACACCATCCAATGTACGCCACGATCGTCCCCCCCAGCAACCACGTCCAAAAATTAATAGAGACAGGTGCCTGTGTCGCTCTTTTTTATGGCATTTTGTGTGACATCCTGGTCAGAAACAGAAGGTTCGCGGTAACGGCAGAATGCGTGCGAGCTCCAGACAACAATGGATCCCCCCGCGGGAGCAATAACATACCCTAGACAACAGATGCGGCTCGTAAAGGTGTCTCCGACCGAGGTTCACGGATGCGGTTGATTGAATCGCACAAACAAAGAAGCCGTTCACCTCGTGACGGTTGTGGCAAGTCCGGGTAAATCGAATCACGCCACCCCTCCACATCCGCCGGAGATGGAAGCTGTTTCATGTTTTACCCAGGATTGGATTGTGTTGTAAGTAGATGGGTTCCAGCGGTGCCTGAAAAGATCTGTCAGGGTTCGTTTGTTGGTCTTCTGGTCTTCTAGACGGCATAATTTTTTGGGGCTAGCCCAGTCTGACTGACTCGAGGACTTGTCTTTTATAGGGCGTCTGCAAGATGATCACTGCTCCCGTTATCGATTCAGCCAGGTTTGGTAGAGTCTGCGATTCCGTACTCGTGGCGCAAATTGTCCTGACCGTCGTCACCGAGCAGTGCACCGGATATTTTATCCAACCTGGGAAGGAAGCCCCAGCGGCAGTGTAGTGGCTCACTTGCGTCCGGTTCGTTGCCTTGGGCCCTCCGAATTTGTTCTTTAGTTCCTACGCTGGCCCCAGCTACTTATCTCAGGGTGCCTACACTGTACTTTCCTTGGTTCTCACGACTCGCCATGGCACAGCTTATTGGAGGATCACGTTTACAAAACGAGCAATTAGATCTTTGATGTTTTGAAAATCGAGATGTTCTATCTTATACATGACTAGTAATAGGAATGGGTATACGTGTGATTAATTGAAGATAAATGGGGTAACTTAGAACGTGGAATAATAGGGTAAAGATGTAACATATGCAATACAACTTTAGAACTATGCGGGCAATGAACGATGGGGCACAACAGCTCAGAAAGGGGAATAGGAGGCGTCGTAGATGTAGGTATGGGTGTGGTTTGGGGTAATCGTGGGGAAAAATCTTACAACAAGAGGAAGACATACGAGGGAGGAATGTGCAGAACATATCTCGAGTCTAGCGAGAGCGTTGGGGAGAAGTCTGGGGCCGAAGGATATCACCCTCAAACGCGTACGAGCCGATCTTAGACAAGGTCATGGCGGCACGGGTCACCTCCACGGTGTCGAAATCCTCATACTTGTCGGGAGGCAAGGCCGAATTCAGGTAGGTCACCAGAGAGGCAATAGTTATCTCATCACCAGCGGAATAGGTGGTTCGGAAAAGGTAACCGACGGATTTGTGTATGAAGTTGGCGCTGTACCGGCGATAATCAATCTCTTGTTCCGCAACCGGAACGATGGAGCTGATTTTCACTTACCGACCTGCAGCAGTCTTCAGTTCGACTGCGCCGTGGTTGCGGCTCTCCCGTGCCTCGTCGTCGCTAGGTCCGCCACGGACGTGCGACATCTTGACTCGCTTTGTCCGATGCGCGTCGTCATCGGAGTGTGACGGGAAACGATTAGAAATGGGGCTTAGGTGGGAGTTAGGCCGGTCGACTGCCATCTCATCGCGTGCCTGGTCTCTACTGTGGGAGGGATGAGCTCAAGTGTCACCTTGGCATGTTACGACACACACGCGCACACCATCCGATGGTGGGAGAGAGTGCGGTACTTACTGTACAAGAGTGCATTTGGATCTGTGCAGTTGCCATGCGGGCGTGTAGTAAGGAACATCCTTCCGTAAGGGGATCCAGTGCTGACAGAGTTTACAGAACACACGCAGGGGTTCAACCTCGTCAGCGTACGGATCCATGCGGAGCGCTTTCGCCCGTTGTTCAGGGCTCAAGCGCAGGGTGTCATCTGTGGGAAGCGCGTGGGAAGGGGTCGTGAAGATGGAAGGAGAGGAGATCCCGGAGATCGCGGAAAGAGGCGGGAGTTCGATTCGTTCCCGAGAATGGTGTCTCGAGGCCCCACCGTACTCAGAGCTGCAGCATCGCATCAGCCCTGAGAAAAACAGGTTAGAATATAGTTGTTGTACATACGGGGGGCTATCGGTCTTGCGCCTTTTGGTAGCCGAGTGGCTCGAGGTCAACGCGGTTCGAGCACAGTCGAGCTTGTGCTGAGCCCACTTCGTATCGGCTTCCCGTTCATCTTTGCCGAGGACAACCAAATTATCGCAGTTCTCGCACAGCCTACGGTCTGTTTCGACCTTCAAGACAGGTTTTTGAACACTGGCGACGGAGTCAAAAGGCAGGCAAATCTTCAGATATCGAGAGACCCACCCTTTCTTAGCGAGGCAGCTCTTGCGATGAGCTTCCCATGGGATAGAGCAGTAACTCGAGTTGCTGCGCAACCTGATCCATTTGTCGCAGCCAGCGCAGAGGACTCGGTAAGCCTCGAACTGGGCAACATATGGATCGGTTCGGAAGAAATTGATACGCTCCTCCTCTGATCGCTTAGGTCTACGTTTCTTTCGCTGGGTCTGTGGTACTGGCATGCTGATAGAGGTGGGCGAAGGAAGGGGTGTAGGCTCGCGCGATTGCGATGAGGCGGAACCCTCGGGTGGTAGTCCAGTGTGTGTGTTTCCACTTGGGGGAAAGAGCGGATCAGAAATGAGTCCCTCGGTTGGGGCGCGGCGCTCTAGGTGTCATCACTCACCATGATTTACGATGCGCGGTCCACTTCGAGATGCTAAAACCGCCAGTCTCCTCATCCCGAATTGATACTCCCTCCTCACAGACCTCGCAGATCACGCGACCCGATTCATACTCATTCCCGCGTATGGAGGCAGGTAGATCGCTCTCCTTCATCGAAGAGGCACTGAGTGACCGCCGCGTTGGTTCGGGCGGCGGCAGACTGTTTTGAGGATGATCCTCCGCCATGCTGTCTCCATTTTCTGATGTATGGAGGACGCTCGTCTTCTGAAACCTGGGAGACGCGCGTCAACAATGGAAATGCCGAAAGGGGGGAAAGGGGACGGACATTATAGGAGAGCCGTCCCTTGCGTGAGGGCTTCGTGGCCTGGAACAGAGAAGGGGGTAAAGCAATGTCGGAGGGAGAATCACGAGAGTATAAGGCTCACGAGTTGACTACCATCAGTGGATGTGTCATGATGGGGACAGGGAGAGAGCAGCGGGAACGGAAACCAAACCTGAATGAGTTACATATGTTATAAGCAAATGGGGTGCGCTCGAGGGGTATCAAAATTTTTGATTGGCCAATGTGTTCGAAACGAAAAGACAAATGTCGGTTGGCCATGACAACGGTCGACCGCGAAGCCGGAAATCTATTCCAGATCTCGGGATGTTTAGCGTGCTTGGTCCGCTCGCGTCAACAAACACAGCAGGCATCATCATTTCTCCTTGTCTGGTAGACAGCTTCTCGTATAACAAACGACGATAATCTCCGAGTTGCCCCCGACTCTATACCGTACCATAACCACCCTCGTCGAGGAAGCGCTTCATGTGGACGACAATCTGGTCAAGGCCTTTGAGCCATTTTGCAAGTTCCGTGTCCAGTTTCTCGTGCGACCCCCCCTGAGATATCCGCCTGTAAAATTCCAATCGGGACGGTACAGCCTTGATGGCCAACTGAAAGGGTCACGAGACGCAAAGGGGGAAAAATAAAGAATAAAGAACTGTTTTAGCTGAAAGGGCGAGTATTGCCGAGACGTACAGTGACCGCGGTCTGGATGAGCCATCCATGGTGATGCTTCAGAACGTCATCATATGATCGTTTGAAGCAAGCTCGCAACTCAGAAGTGTGATCGGCTTGCATGTTTTCCAGCGCTCGACAAGTGAACAGCAGACCACTGTGCACGGGTGCAGAACAAAAACTCGGAAGGCGGCTCGCAGCAAACAATAAAACGTAGGCGTACGTACCGCATGAGGCGGACCAGACAGGCGGTACTTTGTCGCGTACCTTCCTGGGCCTCGCGGGTGACCAGCATCTCAAGCGTGGTGGATACCTGGTGATGGGACCCATGGCGGGACCGGACCCCCTGTTCCGGTTGCATTGGTAAATATTCACCAGCACGACCGTCGACGGACGACCCAAAAGGCAAGAAGGTGACACACCCCAATGTTGGTTCGCAAATCGACCTGGACAAAGGAAAACACGCCGACGCCAAGGAGGTCTTTTGGGTGGTATTGGCTTCGAGGCCGGACCGGTCAATGCGTTGGGATACTTACCAAACATGTTCACAAGCCCATCGGAGGCATCCAAGAAAGAGGCCGTCTCGACACCATCACTGGTAACCGGTACATCCGCGAATGACTGCATGCGCAAAGAAATTAGCAAAAGAAATGGTGAATGAAATTGAAAGATGCCACCTTGACTGTTTCAAAGTATGGCGTTACCGTGGCCATATCCTCTCACTTCTTTCTCTTCGTCGTTCGCTGTCGTCTCGGTGCTTATGGTCCAGGCCGCACGTCCGCCTCGTTGCCTCTCGGACTGTCTTTGACGCGGAAACGCCGTGCGAGAGAAGAACCTTCCTGATTCGGAGCATCACAAAAGTTACCCGGAGCGATCGTCAACGGCTTGTTCTTTCAAACTCCCCGGTTGACCAAGTCAGCCAGGCGTTCCAGTGTGCCAGTTCACTCACATGGCACGAGTGTACGCAAACGTCAATGCTCTCTCCGGTCCAAAATGGTACGACTATGGTCCGTAATTTCCATCGTCCACCGCCTCTAGTCGCCCCCGGCTCCAATCACTCTTGTCCCGACAGATCACATGGAAATCCAATGGAACGAGCCAAGTAGGTATGAAATCATCCGCAGGGTCGGTGGTGGAAAGTACTCAGAGGTTTGACAATCCCGTTCGCCCATTCTGCGTTTTCAATTGACACGGGGATTGTGGCGCTCAGGTTTTCAAAGGAACGGACGTCCTCAGCGATGAAACATGTGTAATAAAAGTCCTGAAGCCTGTCTCAGAGAAGAAGATTAAGCGGGAGGTGCAAATTCATACTTTCATTCATTTCCGTGCGCGATGTTGACACGCATCAACAGATCAAGGTGCTACGAAATATCTCCGGAGGTCCCAATATCGTTGCGCTCCTGGATGTCGTGCGAGATGCTTCGCATACGTACCACAGCCTTGTCATGGAATACGTCAATAACACCGACTGGAAAGTCCTCCTCCGAAGCATGAACGAACTCGACATGAAGCACTACATGTTCCAACTCCTCAAGGTACGGGTTTCCAGCCCCATGAAGATGATGTACCGAGGCGTTCCTCCTAGGCCCTTGATTTTGTCCATTCTCGGGGTATCATTCATCGTGATGTCAAACCAGGGAATGTCATGATCGACGTTGCGACACGAAAGGTTCAGTCCATTCCGATCTCGAACGTCACCATACTCAGAAATTCTGATGCAGTTGCGTCTGATCGACTGGGGTTTGGCAGAGTTCTACCACCCTGGCACAGACTACCACATCAGGGTCGGCAGCCGGTACTACAAAGGTCCAGAACTCCTGGTCGGATATAAACGCTACGACTATAGCCTGGATATGTGGAGCGTTGGCTGCATGCTTGCCTCGTTGGTTCGTGCGGCCGTCGTTGTGTATGTTTCGGTGGGAGCTGAATACACCACAGATATTCCGCAAGGAACACTTCTTCCGAGGATCTGATAACGTCGACCAGCTGTTGAAGATTCTCAAGGTGTTGGGGACGGAAGAGTTTGACAAGTATATGGAGAAGTACGATATCGAGATGGAGACCGATTCAGACGCTTTGCTTCGCGCGTGTGTACGAAAAGTCTCTCGACCCGAATGTAAGTTAACTTTGTACATCAGGTGGCCAAGGCAACCCTGGACACGATACACCACACCGGATACACTGCCCTTTTTCACCCCGGAGGCTATTGACTTGCTCGAGAAGCTTCTCCGTTATGACCATCAAGAGCGACTCACTGCTCGTGAGGCCCAAGCGCACACTTATTTCAGTAAGGCCTTTCTCCATTCAAGTTTTTTTATCATAACTTTACGTTCCGGATTTAGATGTTGTACGATTGGAGGCGACAGGCAATCCTGGAGATTGCGTCAGCGATTCGGGATTCTACTCGACATGAAGCGGAAATACCATTCCTGTATCGCCGTATGCCATGGTCTGTATCTTTCGGGGATTATTTTCCGCTACCGGGACGATACGACAGAACCCATAGATCTGCCGCACTAACTATGACTCTTATGGAATTGCCTTATGCTGATCTCCGGCCAGTTGGAACTGATTTCCGTGATCCTGTGGCCCATGTGAAGATCTCTTGCGGGATTCTCAGCTTGCTACGACAACAAACGTGCTCGGGACCGTCCCGGACTCAGTCCTGTATGAATGAGACCCATGTGCTTACCGTTCTAGAACCGCACACCTTCGATTGATGATCGAGATCGTCTGTTCCTGTTTTGCTATGGAACGCGTCTTGTTCGGTACCAGCGAAACCCCCTCCTGGATCTATTGGACCGAGCGGAGAGTGGATGGGCAACGTTTCAAGGTACAACATGAATGCTCCTGTGGCCTACTCCCACCGCGTTCCCCGATTTGTGTATCCAACGACATGTGGGTAGGCGTTTTGTGGAGAAGGGTGACGCACAGGTGGCAAAGAGCGACTCGAGGCGCTGGAGCGTGCAAGGCCCTGTGGCCTTTACATTGCCTAATAGGGCTGGCTAATTGAAAGCACCGAATGGCTAATCGTGCCTTTGGGTCGCCCATCACCACCCCGAAGTCCTCCAGTGACCTATTTCCGCACCCTTCTCCCCTTGAACTTTCTCTCTGTTCATCAGCGGCAACTTGCTGTTGGATAATCCTTTCTCACACCATATCGTAGGCGCGAGGTACCCAAATAACAAGATACCCAGCTATCGGTCCCACGACACAGAGCCCCGCTCTTGATGCTCAATCTACCGTGTCATTTTCGTGAACGTCTGGTCCGTGACAGAGCAACGCTATATCCGCATTATACCAAGCACTTGACTGTACCCACTTGACGGACTGTGCCGACGTCAGTTTGTGGAGCGGCATCATCCACCACCGCTCAGAAACCACCAAATGGAACAACGCTTTGCGTCTTCGAATCCGGGTCCACCGGAAGGCCCTCGTTTACTATTTTTCCGCCCCGAACCTTCAGGGCGCCATGCGGTTGGATAAACAAAATTCATTCCAGGTGAAAAAAAGAGAGAAAAGGTAAAACAAGAAGGAAAGGTATGAAAGAACGGGGGTGCATTCACCAATTGCACACAATCGTAACGGTGATGGGGGTTCATGATGGTTACCATCTACGTGGAGGTAATGTATTGTGGGCTCATGATATATAAGTAGGTCATCCCTCGACCCGCTCGCATTTGTCGCCGGTTCGTCGGTAACATCTCGTAACTCCATTTTCCAGGAAGCACTCGCCGTTGTCCGCGCTTCCTCGTGAAAAAGGTTTCAGCGTTAGGCACAAAACTGTCAGTTGCCTCGGCCCGCCCAGGAAACCCGAACACACGTCTGATAGAGAACGATTGTTAAACGACAGCACCGGCCGGCGGATGGAATGTCACAGCAGATGGGTGGGTATTCAGTGTACTCCCTCCGCTCGGCGCATCTGCAGATTAGCACGTAGCGACAGCTGACGGACGGGAGGTGACACGACAGACGGCATTAGTACAAGGGACAAGGGGCAGGGAGAAAGAGCGTATGTCTCGTCTCCATCTGCCTTGCAAGTCTGATTTTCGTCGTCTCATCTCGGGAATCGGGTGTTTCTAAACGCCATTTTCCATTACAACCCGAGCTCCCACGCGATTACAATTTACCACGCCACGGTAACCTCGCTTGTTCCTTTTTTCCCCAACTTATTCCTCAAACCTTTTCCCGTTTCCGTCCGATCAAAATACTTCACAAAAGATCTGCACGGCCGTTCCCACGACCGGACCGCATATGGCAAC
>Ga0307517_10010522_pt1 | contig 12938 bp, 18 predicted proteins | sample 23_EM_MG_FD_194515 | JGI IMG/M metagenome (GOLD analysis project Ga0307517, IMG submission 194515) | Populus trichocarpa ectomycorrhiza microbial communities from riparian zone in the Pacific Northwest, United States - 23_EM | ecosystem: Host-associated > Plants > Roots > Unclassified | place...
GCCAAAACATCGCAGGTTCAAAGAATTCAAAAAGTTTCTTCCTAAAGAACTGCTTCACCCTTGTCCAGTACGGAGGTTTCCGCCTATCCGCCCTCGGGACGAGCCTCTGGATCGTCCACCGCAGGTCATAACTCCCACCCATCAACATCAACGTCTCATCTCGCTTCCAATTCATGCACACCTGGCCATGACGCACAACGGATATCGTATCGTCGAAATCCACCGGTTTGCGGATGTCGTGGCCGATCATTCCGAGCCCGCTGGAGACGAAAGAGAAGTACCGCTTATCGTCCCAGGGCACTCGGTATATCCGAAGGGCGTCTTTCTCTTGCAGTCTGAGGTTCTCCGCAGAGAGGTCCTCCGTTAACGGTATCCGCATGACTTTTTCGTCTGTGCCAGGTGTGGGGGGGAGGATATATTCGGCATCGTCTTCTAGGAAGTACGGGGTGCCTTCATACATCAGTTTGAGATGTTTCGGATATCTGCGATACCGGTTGTGTCGGTTTGGTTGGTCGTGCAGTGTAGATGGCGGAGGCGTAGGTAATTTGATTGGAATACGGGAAGATGAATTGGGACCTAGGTCAAAAAGGTGAAGGAATGAGTGTATCACTTGAAGGGCCAGTGCAGCTGGAGTGCCGAGCCAGCTCGAGGCGCTTGGAGGGCGCGGAGGGTGGAAGGTGGATGTTCCCCAAGCGGTGGTCCTTTCGCGATCGGGGTGTGTAAGCCACTCCGATATCTCGTCTTCGTCTACATAATCAGCGGAGTAGTCGCTTCCACTATCGGAACTCGAGGAAGATGATGATGATGAGTCGCTTTCAACGGCAAAGTCGACTTCTGGTATGGGTACAATGGGTGCAGGTGTTTTGAATCGGACAGAGCGTCTGAGGGGTGTTTCTGGCTCAGCTGACATAGCTTTCGCCAACTTTCGAGGCATATGGTGGGGGTATGGTAGTGAGGGCTGTAAAACGAGGACGACACGAGGGTGCGTGCTGGTGTATATATGGACCAAGCGATGGAATGGGCCAATTGTGTCGTGCCTAGCTCGAGCCTCTGAAAATGCAAATAAGGCCGCTTTGCCCACAAAGCTGGCTTATATGAGGGACACGCATGGGTGGATACGAAAAAAAAAAAAGAAAGCCTTCCAAACCAAGCACAAGAATGCGCGCCTTGTCCGCTTTGGGAATCAATGGTATCAAGTCACGTGCTTAAATGTTCCCATCACCCGCATTCAATCTCCGTCCAACTATAAATGCGCCGCGCCAAACTTTGTTTTTTTCTTCAAGTGTCCGATATCAACCCTCTGAAGCGTTCAAGCTTTTTAGCGACAGGCGTTAACTCATCTGCATGGCGTTATATCTTTCTGGTTGACGGAGCGAGGCGGTCCTATCTCTCGGGGTAGGATTGCTCACCAGAACAAGCAGCCCCGTTTGGTTCGTCTCTGCTGCGTTTCGAGTCCGCTTCGGTGTTGATTTGGGATGACGGGAGGCTTGAGCTGGGCGGACGTGTGCATCGTCATATTCCTGTACCTGCCGTACCCGCGTCTTCTTCGGAGGGCGTGCTACTATGTGGCTTTGACGGTGTGGTTAAACCATGACGAGAACAGTTCTTTCAAGTTCCTTCTTCTGTTCATTACATACTCTACATATCCTGTCTGTATCCAAATAAAATTTACACAACCAATTCAAACTGAAACGTCCGAATAACATAACATTAACACTTAAATATAGTTACTTGTGGTTGGAACTGTGCTTAAACTCCTCATCATCACTGTCTCCAACATCAAAGATCGGCTCGATCACAGCCTCACCATCCCGTGACCGTTGCTTACCCTTCCTCTGCCGCCCCATATCTTCCTCCTCCTCACCATCCCTCCGTATCGATGTGTTCAGCGGTATGCTCTCCTCCACCTGGCTGAACGGGAGTTGCACCCTCTTCCGCCGCAGCCTGCACCAGACAAAGGTACCAATGACCAAGAAGACGAGTAAGAGCACCAGGGCGGCTGATCCGGCATTGTAATATGCTGTTCAAAAGAACACATCATCAGCACAGACCTACATCCCTTGATCTCTGCAGGAAAACACAAACCTTCCCACATCGCCTTGTCTTGCTCTGGCGTCTTCGCCGGGACCGATGCTGGTGTCGTATTGTGTCCTTCTACGAAAATAGGTTTTGCGATGGTACCAATTGTGCTGGGTATTTTTGCAGATCCATCAACGATGGCGGTGAAATTGACATCCATGAAACGCAACATCATATCGTGCGTTACGTGAGGGACATCGAATGGGGCCATATGAGATGCATTGAAGATCTAGGGAACGAAGAATGTAAGGAAGAGATGGCCGCGGCTTTGTCTATGAACAGTTGAGATGGAGATTACCTTAGCGTACGTTAGATTCCTTGACGTTACCCATGTCCCAGCAGGTGCTGATTGGACGGTCCATGATTGAGTTTGAACTGTCTGAACAAATCGCCCGTCAGCAAACTCACAACAACATTGTAAATGAACTCACTCCGAGACCTGTCGCTCCGTTCCACGTCAAAGCTTTGATCATATTCTCCAACCCAATATAATTGCAAATCAGATCTTGGTCTCCAGCAAAGATTAAGACAGGGATCTTCGAAAGCACCCTGGGTAAGACACTAATAGCTGATTCGGTGGATTTTTCCCTGAATGCGCGATGGACATCGGACCGACATTCGATCCAGCTTCCGGGATGTGCGGTTGAGTGCAATGCGCTGGTGACGTCGGGTCGCTATGAAGGGTTGAAGAGATGTAAATGTGGCCAGTGGGAACTGCAAGTGCAATGGAATACTTACACCGAGAAGCTTCGTGATGTGTGGCATTTCTGGAGGCCAGTTCATACCACAGGCCGGTTGGGTGTCCTCCAATCGAATATCATAGATATTGATACACATTGGTCTCTTATTAACACTGCACACCAGAAATATTTTCAAAGGGCAGCTCAGAGTAAAGAGAAAAACGTATCACATACACTCGACTTCTGACATCCATGATCGACCGGAGTACCATTGTACAACCTTCGATGACCATTGGGTTCGTCTTCAACTCGGCCAGATGGGCAACACAAGAATCCGTTTCTTCTTTGACTTTTTTCCAACCCTGCAGCAATGAAGAGAAAACATTGGATTTAAATTCTGGATGAACGGAAATATGAGCCGTACCTTGGAGTTTTCTTCGATTAACCCAGTTTTTACGGCATACTCGATGTAGGCAGGGTATTGGGTCTTGGGATCCATCCATCCATTTCCAATGGCAACCCCCTTTAGTGGTATATTCAGTGTTGAGTTTAAAATGGCGTCGGCTATGGGAGCGATGAAGTGAGCAGAGTAAGCAAGTGAATCGGGTTTCTTGGGCAACGAAGGTACCGTAATAAGGTATCCATTGGCCAGCGAAGCTCTCGCCAGCAAGGTATGTCTGGATGAATGTAAGAAAGCAAGTAGCACGCGCTCGAGGGAGGACACACATCGACGTTTTTGTATTCTGGGAAGACTTTATAAAAGTTCTTCAAAAATTCGATTAAATGTTGTTGTGCCTGTCGAGTCCTTGGTCAAGAGGATGTTTAAGGTTATCGTCGGAGAATAGGGCTTACGATGTCCATGGTTTTAACATAGTTATCTGTGCTGGTGTACGAGAAGCCCGTGCCCGCAGGTTGATCAACTGCATTAAAGTTAGACGAACGGCCGGGAAAAAATGTCGTAGACGACATACCAAACACCATAGTGGTATATTCCTCCCAACCACCCTCCTTTACGTAGAAATCATGGTCGGACTTGCCATCCCACCGCCATGGACCAACCTCCATCATCGCACCGTCAAACGACGAACATCCTGGACCACCCTTGAAACCGAAGAAGGTCTTGAAAATTCAGTTAAAACGTACAGCACAGAAGGACATACATTGAACCAGAACACGATACGTTCTCTGTCGGCCGTACGCCGGTTCTTGACCATGAAGAAATAAAGATGCGGGGTGATATCTGTGCTTGCAGCACGCGTGATATTTGGGTCTGCGGAGAGGTGCCCTCCGTACATCGTGAGTGGATGTTCCGCATTTTGGTGGATATAGGGTATTGATGGGATATAGAAAGACGCAGCAGAGGGAACTAGGGAAGCCCAAAGTTAGGCTCTAATTTTCCAGATAAATGACATGTAGCTTACTATCTGTAGGCGCTGCCAAAACATAGAGCGCCACGAGAGATAGCAGGAGAACGATGGAAGAGCGAAGCATTGGGCGCTCTCGGTAGTCTCGGTAGGTGTGACACTGTCCTCGAGATAAATAAACTGGAGGGAACGGTGGCACGTAGATGGAAAGCCTCCGCTCAAGAAATGTGTGGTGGCTGTGTAAACCTATGAACGCGCTTTCACACAATAACGAGACGCGTGTTGACGCACACATTCCAGCAGGCGCAGAGCCAGCACCCCCTGTCTCCTTCCTTCCACCATGAAGCTATCTCTAGCTGCTATCTCTTTCCTCGCTCTAGCCGGCTCATCCAACGCGCAGTATTTCTCAGAAGGATGGCAGCCTGGCCAAGCAGCTCAAGAAACCACCGCTGTATATGTTCCCGACCCTTCATCCACGTCAGAGCCAGTAGCGCCAGTCCAACCCCCAAAACCCTTCAGCCTTTCTAGCTTATTCGATCTCAACCGTATCCTTACTTCGGCCCCAGCAGCTGCGCTCTTCAGCAAAGTCGGAGTCAACATCACCGAGAAAGTCCAGGCTGCTCTCGATGTCAAGATATGGGACGAGCGTGTCGAGCTTATCACAGACGACAACTACAAGGAACTCATCGTTAACGAATCCATGACCGAACAGGAAGAGAAAGATCGGGTCTGGGTTATCGTTATGTGCGTCTATTGTTACGACCAATACCAGCTCGCGCGTGCTGACTTTTACTTCGCAGTTCCATTACCTCCGCCAAGCAGGATGGCGTCTCCAAGTTCCTCGACGAGGTTTTCGACAAGGCTTTCGACGACTCACAAATAGCAGGAGACCTACCCCACGTCAAATGGGGACGTGTCGATTACATGAACGTGACCCACATCACCACGAAATGGGGGGTCTGGCAGTGCGTTCGCTCCTCAAATCCAACACACCAAGCCCGATCGCTAACCTTTTTTAAAATTTATTTAGAGCCCCATACCTCGTCGTACTCAAAGACCGCGGCCAGACTCTCCGTTTCTACCGCCCCTACCAAATCCGCCTCCGCGATGACGCCCTCCGCGAATTTTTGAAGGTAGACGGATGGAAGGTCAGCAATCCCTGGTCCACAGCATATGCTCCAGGAGGAGACAGGTACGTACTTCGTCCTCATCAAATTCCCAACCAACAAACTCACTGACTTTCGTGTGACAGGGAATATATCATGGAATTCATGGCCGTTTGGTTCACCAAAGTATACAACTGGGTCGTTATCGTTCCCAAATGGATGCTCCTGTTCGCCTCGGGTAGTATTGCGTCCCTCCTCATCGGGCTCCTGCATAGTAAACCAAAGAACGAAGCTCCGGCACCCGCGGCACCGAAACCCACCCCACGCGCTGCTGTTGCCAACGCCAAAGCACCCTCGAGCTCAGGGTCGGGCACTATACCGAAAGCAGCCGTAAGGACAACACGCGCCAGTGCCCCATCCGCCGCTGCCAACACAGACAGCGAGCACGAATCCTCGGCACCCGCTAAACGCACCAGCGCCAGGCAGCGCAAGGCCAAGAAATAAAGCAGTGACAAAGCACTGATAATACCTCGTGTACTTCATTACCCAAGGATCTGGGTTTCGGATTATACCTCTTCCGAAACGCTTCGATCTTACATAGGAGAGAGTTGTGTATGTATGTATGTGTTGCACCTGGATTCTGGGAGTGTATGTAATCTGTAGCTAAACGTATCTATTCGTGTGCTTATTGGATGGTAGATAAATAACTTGCTTCATAATGTAAGCCTCCAAGTCTGACGCTGAGTTGTACCTTGCAATCTCGATTGGTTACTTAGATTGGTTGGGCTCTTAGCCGGAGCTTATCTGCCCGAAGGCCTCATGGCGCACAGTAATTAGATGAAACACTTTGACTCAAACCAAACCTTATTTGAAGAAAGAAAAAGAAGCAACCCTCCCCACACATATCTAGCTCGGTTGCAATCTCGCGAAATCCGGCAAAGTTCTATGCCAAATTCTGGTTATAATATACTCTTGATAATATACAAATTGGGTTCTCGGTATATACGAGCGAGGAGACAGCTAGGGAAAAAAAGGTGGGAAGAAATACAAGAGCAGTACTGTGGATGTAATGTATGGTGGTGTAAGTCATATATAATAGTTGTGTATGATATAGGGACAAAAGGAAAATGGTGCTTGCAATTAAAAGGATCCTTTTAGAGCCCCAAGGTCAAACGGTCGGCTGCTTGTATGAATATTCCCTTTCCAATCTAACCCAACCCCGCCGCAGGGGAAAATGGTTGGAGAACGAGCTTAAGTCCCCTGTTAAAATGAAAGGAATAAATAAACCAAGAACCACGGGTGAGAAAAGACATAGAAAGAGGTTTTTTCGTGGTACAAAGAGATCGCTTCTCCAAATGAAACGGTTTCCGGGCGCCAGTACGAGACCATGGCCAGAGGCTCAAAATCGTTTTTTTCTTTTCGTGTTCACTATTGCGTGGCAACAGGTCCAGTAGCGACGGCCACATTCTCTCCAAAAGGTAGCTGAGGCGACCTGAGTTCCATCCGATCCTTGGGAGCAAAAGATTCAGTCACTGGTAGCAAACTCGGCGCGAATCCATTTTCCGATGACATCTTGAGTGGCATATCCGAAGTCGATTGTGAAGACCTACAGGGAAAAAAAAAGGGGCGATAAGGACGAGGCATAAACGAACCTGGATCGGCCCAAATCCGCATGAATGATGAATGTGCAAAGACCAACCGTTGGCGTTTGTTTGGCATATCTGGTGAGGTGTTACTTGATTTACCAGCTCCCTTGCGTTCCAAAGGTTCAGTACGGATTTTCAGCGTTAGGTTTACCTGTGTCAGGAAACCCACCTTCACACGTTTTTGAACAAGCTTAGCGGGGCGCTCGCCAGGATCGAAGACGTTGTCAGGAAGACCCGAGCTGCGAGAGAAAAGAGAAGAATGTGAAAAAAGAGCCCCAGGAAAAAGTGGAGAGACAAACTTCTTAATATGCCGCACAACAATTCCCATCGTTGACTCGTCGAATTTTTCCCACATCTTGACCAGCTTCGTGAACTCTGTCGTCGGATACGATATATCAAGCCGCCGTGGTCCAATAGCGCCAGCTTCAAGCAAACGAAAACATCAAAGGCGTTCTCAAAAGAGAACAGAACAATTACCAGGCTTAGGCTCGATAGCAAGTCCGATATAGAACGTCGAAGAGTATACAGGACCTGCACCCTCTTTTCCTTCGATGTCTTCCTTTTTCCGGTTGGCGATGGCGTCCGAAATTTCACCTTGAGCAACAGCGCGGACTTCATCTTCGGAAAGACAATATGAAATCTGGTCGAAGCCTTTAATGAAAGGATGGGCAAGAATTAGCGAGTCAACATATTCGAGTTTCATGACTAGTTGTCGAAGCCGTGATTCCACCGTTCCACCCCTAATGGATCTGGTAGTGAGCAGTTGAAATGAGAAGCGATTGAGAAGGAAGCCACCATTTCGTCTGCAGGTCTGCATTGCCGGTCGATGCGATTACTTGAAGGTAGTATCGATACTTGTGGAAAAAATCATGCTTTGCGAACAGTTCCGACCATTCAGCAGTCCCGACGATTACCCGGTCAACAATCTCGGCGCCTACAATAAATTAGAACCATTCAAATTTCGACAGGGAAGTCGGCTTGATTACCTCGCTTGAATTCCTCAGTAATAATCATCTGGGTTGAAGCAGTGACATTGTGAGTGGAACACATAGCGGGATATGCAGGTGTAATGATTGGCATTCGATGGGCTCTGTCCGCAGGGTACAGCTGAGGAGGATCTAAGAAAGAAGTTCTGCTACTGTTTAAATGGCAGTATTCACCTTCGGATTCCAAACCCTGACTTGTAACGGCCCTTCTTCTATTTGTTTTAGTAGTACAGGTTGAGGCCATGACCTTAAGAGCTCGATGGATCACAATGTTCCGCATATAAGTAAATGCCACTAACCATTGATACATGATGATAAAGAAACGGCTAACGATGGCACCGGCAATAGCATTTGGATATAGTTGGCATATTCGAGCCACGAGAAGTGCCCACGCCACTCCTCCCAGGAAGCCGTTGACATTGGAGTAGATAGCTCGCCCTATAATATATGGTTAGGATGAAGGACGCCGAAACCGGACTGATACGCACGCTGTGCCCATAGTTTTATACACCGCAGGGCGTCACGGAAAACTTGAACGTTTGGGACGAGCCGCAAAATTTCATCAATAACACGAGAGCCTAAAGTAACACAACGATTAGGGTTTGGCCTTGCGAAAATAAAAGCAGCGCACCGTTTAAACTTCGAACACATCGCTCATCTAAATTCCGTAATAGGTTATCGTCTTTTAATGACAAGATATCGGGGACCGATGACAATGCCAGCCGAGCCATAAGAAAATCGAGAGGAATTCCAGATATTTCCGCTTTGATGATAGGTACAAATGCTTCTGGTACACCCTTCATGACATTCAGACTTGATGACGAATTAATTTTAGGAGCAGAAAAACTCACCGAAACCTCAGTTGCACCTTCCATTTCCTTCAACATTGGCTCGAAATAGTCGAAGAAATCCTCTCTCGACACATGCTTAGGCACAACACATAGGGTATCAATATCAGATCCTGGCCCATGAACCCCCAGTCGATAAGATCCAAAGGTAAAAATCTTTCCTCCTGCAGCATTGGCGGCGGCTTCCGACAGGCCTCGCTCCACGGAAACTTTCTTCACGAACTTTTTCACGAGAGCAGCTACGCGACCAAGAACGATTTCCCTGTTGCAAAAGATTCGTAAAAGAATCAGCAAGTGCATCCCAGAAATCCGAGCCCGTCGGGGACCGTTTCCCTCAAGAATCAAGGGTATGTAGCCGAATCCCAGGGATCGCAACTCAAATTAACAAATGCATCATGGCTTCGACGGTACGCTCGAGAGCAACATTCAAGAGGTGACAGTTCCAATGTAGTTCATTCCATCCACATCTTTAGGGAATACTCACCTGGTCTTTGCCTCCTCTTCCGACTCAAAGGTATTCTGCCTCCTGAGCTCCTCCATTAGTGTAACGGTAACTTCCTTTTCTCGAGGACTTGATTCTATTACTGATATCGGTGGAGTAACGCCCAAATATCTGGTGAAGCCGAGTCAACAAAGGAATGGAGTGCCCCCCAAGTTCCTTACCCATTTTGATTTTCGGCCATGTTCTTGGTCGGAGGCTTGTGCAGAACCGGGGGTAAATGTGAGGGTTAGAGGCTTTGTCAAAGTAAGGCCGCAAAGCGAACTTGGCAACAGTTCAAATGTGACTGTCAGCTCAAAACGTTTGTGGCTCTCACTCATCACCCCACCGACACGTGACAAACTCTACTCTCCCAGTTATCGTCGAACAGCTTTCCATTACCACAACCTCAACTGCTCATTGTGAGTGTAAACAAATTGGTAGCCCTATTTTTTTGACATAAACAGTTGTAATAATAATCTAAAGGCTTGGAGTGTTCTAAAATTGCAAAACTATGGTGGGACAGAAACGCCAAGTGCGTAGAAAAGTGTTATTGAAAGGGTGATAGCAATTAGATCTTCTGGGTATAGTCTGAGGGTCTCTTGCTCTGATTAAAAAGGTAGGCTTTCTGATGGCGAGATATCACGCATCTCCGAATCAGCCACGTAGCGAAGGCACAGACAATGACACCAACGATAACCCCTACTGCAATTCCAACTTTTGACCCAGAGGAACCGGCAGCTGACGATGTGCCGACACCGGTGCTATTAGGAGGAGACGTAGTTGTGGTCGCCATTGGCGAACTGGAATTGGATGGGTTGAGACCAAATGGCCAAAAGTCGCCCCCATTGGGTGGGAGTACACAAGTCAATGAAGAACCGTCGCTAATATTCTGAAAATCAGATTGCGTGGTAAGACCCGTTGAAGTGCTTGGGTCGATGATGAACGGGGCTGGAGTCGGAACAGTATCGCTATCCTTGCAGAGCGGGCCACGAGCGCCAATGAATGAAGTATTGCCAGTCATTTCGTTTCCTTGAACAGTGAAACTTGTAGCAGACGTGATCGCGATTCCGTAGCTGAAAGCGCCGGACATCTTATTGCCTGTAACGGTGCCACCTTTGACAACATTATTGCCGTACTTGTCGCCAAACCAAGTCTGAGGTCCAATTGCGATGCCAATTCTGACGCTGATGTTGAGCCGAAGAACAGAACAGGGTCATATTTAAGCGCTTACTTGATAATAGCATTCTCAAAATTATTTCCCTTGGCATTGTGGTCGTCCATTGTGTCTGTGGCGAAGCCCCCAAAAATAAGGTTGTCGCGGACAACAGTTCCTGTAAAATCGCCACTCCATGGATCATAATCCACCATGTTAATTCCACCAAGAAGGGTTTGCTTCAGAAAGTGGATTACTGGATGTCAGTTCCAGAAACCAAAAATCGGCTAAAACATGACATACATTGAGAACCCAAATCGTGTTATTATAAATTTGACTCCCAGGCGAGCCGAAAATCACGATTCCTCCATCCGTCGCGCCTTGTATCATATTGTTCCTCACAATACTATTGCGACAACTCAGGCTAATCCCATCGGCCCATTGTTGAAAAGTGTCTGAGCCACATGGACCAATGTCGTTATTCTGGATTGTCATGGACTGGCAACTGAGTGGCCCTTCCGCGGCGTGCAAGCAAGTCCACCCTCTCGGATCGTATGAGTGGACATACTCCACTAATTGGTTCGAATTTCCTCCGCCCATCTCGATGTTCCCTCCACCTTTGGTTGGTGCTCCACCTCGGCGCGTGCCATCAATCTAGAATATGATCACGAAACAGAAATATATTCGAAATACAAAGAAACATACCTGGACGTATCGCAGCTTCACACCAATGCACGAACCACAAGTCCCATCAACAGCAGTAGTATGCCCTTCCCCGTTGTTTACAGGACCTGATACAGACAGAACCGCTCTAGAGTCGTCTGTGGGGTAACCGGCGGTGCTTATTTCTTGGTTGTTATGTGCGAAGAGAACGGGCGCTTGAATGAGATATCGCTGGTTTGGACATAGCCGGAGGACATATCCGTCACCGCCATTCTTCAAAAGATTATTCAGGCGATCCGTAACCGTGTTTGCAGGATCTGCTGGCTCGCAGTCGGCGTCAGCCCTACGTGCCCGACCAAATTCATTATTGAGCCTAGAAAGTCTCGTTTTTGTCGTTGAAGATGTACATACAAAAAAAAAGTGCGAACCGTCTGAGCATCCCATGGGAGACACGCCGCCTTAGGTATTCTTCCATTATTCACTAAAAAATATTCAAAGAGAGGAGGAGCAGGAATGCTCGAGTTCAAAAGGAATGTGTATGGTCAATGGCTCTTCTGTTGTCTGTTTTCAGGTGTCAGTATGCATGCAGGAAAAAGAAAGACTCGCCTATTATACTGTATCAGTGACTGTCCATGTCTGTGCAATTGAAAATTGCATTGTAACTCCAAACGAGCTCCACCCTTGTTCAAAATTCAGATGCCGAAACTGAGTACTGATCCGCCAAGGTAAGAAGCTCACGCACGTCATTGTTGCGTCATTGTCAAGTGTAAGTATCTTGTCTTATCTTGTTTTACTGTAGGCTCAATCAAATCCCTTCTCACCACTTGGTGCGAGCTATCGAGTTCACTACTTTCTGCGGGCACGGTGCCTCATGCGACAAATATGTTTGGGAAGCTGACCCGTCTCAAACCCTGGATTTATCCTCGGCAGCGGCGAACGCAGCGATTCTCCCGCCCGACCTCCCTATCGAGAGGGAGAAGAAACAAAACTACGATCCAAAGCAATTTTATCCAGTCAAGCTTGGGGAGATTTTTCACGATAGATATCAAGTCGTTGTGAAAGTCGGTTTTGGTGGACATTCGACTGTCTGGCTCGCCCGAACTCTTCACCGCTATGTATGTATCTTGATTCTTAATGCCATCAATGGCAGCATCATTGATGTGTGATAACATATTTTCGGAGAGATATGCTAAGTATCCTAAAAGTCTCCACCCACGATACTGGACACACTGAGGAAGCATTCCACGAGTTGAGAATATCTTACCAGATTGCCTCCGCAAGCCCTGGCCATCCTGGGTTAAGATATCTCAGATTGGTGCAAGACTCCTTTAAAATCCTGGGTCCGGTGGGACAACACTTGTTTCTAGTTTATGAACCGATGCGCCAACCTCTTTGGCTGTTCCAGCGACGTATGCCCGGCGGTGTTTATTCATTGGATATTCTCGCATATATGGTCAAGTTCATCCTCATTGGATTGAACTACCTGCATAATATGTGCATTGTTACACACACAGGTGGGCCTAACCCCCGCTATTCCACCACTCACTGTACCTCCTTTAGATTTAAAATCCGAGAATGTGCTCTGGGGCCTTGAAAAACTCTTATCGTTAGACGACATCGTGGCCAATGAAATAAACTCTCCGTCACCCCGCAAAGTTCTTCCTGACCGTACCATCTATTTGTCTCGGAACGATTTTGGCCTCAGATCATCTCCGGGGAGGCCGAAGGTAATTGACTTCGATGCTGCCGTTCAGGTGACTGGCTCTCAAAAGACATTCACTCACCCCACACAACCCAACTGCTATCGCGCGCCCGATGTTATACTGGGCGCACCTTGGTCATACTCTGTGGATGTATGGAACCTCGGCACAATGGTGCGTCTCTGACCATCGTTGTGTCCTAGCTTTCGATAATCTAATACCCCAAGCTTTG
>Ga0307517_10010524_pt1 | contig 12936 bp, 11 predicted proteins | sample 23_EM_MG_FD_194515 | JGI IMG/M metagenome (GOLD analysis project Ga0307517, IMG submission 194515) | Populus trichocarpa ectomycorrhiza microbial communities from riparian zone in the Pacific Northwest, United States - 23_EM | ecosystem: Host-associated > Plants > Roots > Unclassified | place...
AATGATGGCCAGAGTGAGGAGAGCGAGGAGAGCGAGCAGGAGAACGAGTTAAGCCAGCATGGGGACGATACGGATCATCAATCGGCCTGGGGAGCGCAGAGACCAATTGGGCGTGAGTTCCTTAGCTTGCAGCGCTCGATACTGACAATCACCCCTGGGAATACCCAGAGTTCCAGCAGGAGGATTAGTTACCCTGGACGGAGAACACCTGCCCCAGTACGCGTTAGCCAAAACGGTTATACATCTGCAATTCCCTCCCGTTCGCCCACAGTCTTAAATCTACTTGCGACGCCGGCGATAACCCCAAGTCACCCAGATCCAACAATGCTGGAATTGGATAGCGGAGGAGGACAGCAGGCCAGCAGCAGGCGAAATATGGCCACAGGGCTTGAGCGTAGCATTCTGGCCAGAGCCCGTGATCTGATGTGGGACTGGACGATCTTTGTCAATCCGTTTCCGGACCCAATTACCCTGACCGAAGAAGTCCGCACATGTTGGAGCGAGGCCCGGACCCAATTAGGCTTTCCCGACTTTGCTGATGCTACTCCGGCCTCAAATGACCAGGTAAGTTACCCTTAATCGATAACTGGCATCCCATCCCAGACTAAATGGAGTGGCCGCTGGTCACTGATTTGCAGATGCGGGCAAAGCACAGCGGATGCCGATCGCAGTATCTGCATACAGTAAAGAAGGCTATAACAGAACTCTATAAGCTCAATAGTGAGGATCCTACAGCCTGCGCACGAAGAGTGGAATACCTACTGGAGGAGGATAGGTTCATTTGCCCGCCTGGCAGCTATGAGGTATCTTTTTCACATTTGTCGGGATTGTTTCTAATCGCAGTGAGACTAAATCAATCTGATCCGGCGGACAGCCAATCTCTCTTAGATTCGTAGCACCGCAGATTCCGGGCGCGATATTTGCTCAATATTACGCCGGCCCGAAAAGGAAAGGCATAACAGATGAGGGTTTCCTAGATAAGATCGATGGCCCGTTTATCTGTCTTACAGCGGCCATATTATGTCATTCACTGAGATGTTGGCGGACTGGCATCTTCATCGATAATGTGGCTTTCACACGGGCCAGTTCCGGGGGTAAGATAAACTATGCGTACTGGCAGGTTTCAAAAGTGTCCGGATCCCCCGACTGCCCCGGCATCCGGATACTTTTGAAAACCACCTGTACTCGAATCGTGTGAAAGGTCAGCTAATGGATAGATAGCCCTGCGTGAACGTCAGACACGATCGTGGGGCAAAACAGGAAGAGTTTGGCAGAGTCGAATAATCCGGCGGATAAGGACGACATTGGAGGCTAAAATCGCGAAGGAGGGGGGAAAGCGGGTCCAGAGGATGGTGGGATATGACAATGATGAGGACGCATTGAGGCGGGAGTTTGGCAGTGAAACGGAGCTGGATGAATTAGAGACGGCTGGCGGCCGCGCGGATTCAGGAAGACACAGTCAGCGCGAGCCGCAGCGAGAACATAGGGCGAATCCGGGGGCACTGGTTGGTGCAGCGCAGTTCTGAGAACCTAGGGACACGGAATCGCAGGTTGAAGAAACCGATCGCGAGGATAGGGAGAATGGTTTTATCACCACTCGCTGATCGTGTATATATATGTAATAAAATCAAGTTGGATTACCCGTGGTAAAAGGGTCAGGAATGATCAAACAATAGTAGTGTACGGGCAAGGCCGGTCTGCAGGAAAGGAATGAGAATGAATTGGGCGGATAGTTATAAGCCGTGCAAGCATGAGTAAGTCATCTAGCGGGCAATTGTAGGTTCGGTAGGCATGGGAATGTGTCGGGGGATGGTTATAAACTGGGCAGGCTTGGTTAAGTAGCCTAGCGGGCAGTTGTGGGTGAAGAGGGACGGGAATGTGTCTGGAGGACGGTTAGAAGCCAGGGAAGACGGTGGGAGCCCGCGAGCGGACAGCAAGAGTCCGGGGGCGGACGGCGAGAGGAGCGGGGCGAACAAGATAGGATGTGGAGAGTTGAGGAAAGAGCCTGGCGAAAGGCCAAGGGGGTGGGGGACGTCCGCTAGATATGGGAGAATACAGGGTGGGATCAGAGGGAGGAGCAAGGGCTGCGGGCGTTGGGAGGAAATAGGGTGAAAAAATGAAGACTGGAAAACGTCCGCCGGATATGCGAGAAGACGGAGGGAATCCGGCGGTGGGGGAGAAACAGAGGTGATGTTGGACGGGCTCCGGGTGAGAAACGGATTCTGAGAGAGGCTAGTGACGAAGTTAAAGGAGAGAGTGTATCATGGGAGGAAAGCTGGCAGGCCGGCGTGTCTGGGGGGAGGCCAGGATGTGAGAGGTTGCGGTTGAAAGGGGTCCGCAGAATGGCAGCATGGGAACGTGGACTTTAGGCGCGAAGGGAGGAAGAGGCTGGGCGCTGGAGGGAGGGTTTCTGGGGGGGGGGGGTCTAAGGCGTCTGGACCCAAAAGGGCCGCGTCCAATGCATCCAGACGCTGCCTGTGGCGTCTGGACGCATTGGAGGCGGCCCTTTCACTTCCGGACGGAATGAACCCGGGCGGACGCACCCAGAACTCGAGTTTACGTTATAAGCGCCAGGAATGTCCGGTGCACAGGGTGAGCGGGGAGAGATAGGGCGCAAGATGATTTTTTTGCTGATGTAGGCACCTTGTCGACTCTCATCTTGCCTAGCTGAATCATAACCTGAACAGAGAAGTTGCTAGTTGATCGCGATCCTTTAACTGCCATCTTCAGACTGACGGGATTCTTCCTAGCTGTGTAGGGGATGTTGTATGTTGTAACGAATTTGTTGGATATCAGGGTACCCCCAATGGTACCTGTGTCTGCGAGGGCTCTGGCGGGCTTGCCATTGATGTTGATAGTGAATTCGAGTGCTTGGAATGACCTATCCTTAGGCGTGCCTACTGTAGTCTTGTAGGTCCTGACAGACCCGCTGCCATCTAGCTCGACTGTGCTGTCTGTATTGGGCTCATATTCGCCTTCGCTGCTGTCTGGGCTTTCCTGAGAGAGGCGAACATGGTTGGTCTTACCTTCTTTCTTTGGGCATTCATTTGCCATGTGTCCACTTTCGCCACAGTAGAAACAGGCTCCTTCTGCCTTGCGGCGATCCATTTCAGCCTTACTGGGCTTATTGGACTTGGTATAGGTCCTCTTCTTAGCGGGGCCCTTTCCTTTGCCTGTGTTCCTGGGCGTTGATATGGTAGGGGGTTTGCGGTGGGTATTCTCTTTCTTTGGTGTATGGGTTTTGCTGCTAGAAGCCTGGCTTCTATGGCTGCCTTTGTAGCCGCCAGTTCTATACATGGTAGCGTCGTAGTGTTCTGCTACAGCCACCATCTGGTCCCAGGTATCTTCTGGTCTGAGCTGGGGCTCAACATTGCGGCGTAATCTAGAGTCCATAGCGTCGAGAAATCGCTGTTTCTGTGCATAATCTGAGATGGATCCATTTGGAAGAGATCCTTTGAGGTCCGCTAGCTCTCCAGGTATCCTCGTTATCCGTGCTGGCTGTCCACCTGCTATCTGGCGGACATTCTGCCGCTTGTGATAGGTGTCATCAGTGTTTGTAGCGGCTTCAAATAGCTTCTGAAAGCGGTGTGTCAGCTGCGGTAGGGTGAGGTTCTCTTCCTCTGTGTCTAGTGTCTGGAATGCGTTATTCGCTTTCCCTTCTGTGTAAAAGCCATAGTAGTCTGCCACACCAGGGGAGTCATCATTCAGTCTGGATCTCGCCCGATATTTCTTTACTGTTCTGAGCCATCGCGTGAGTTTGTCTGGTTTGAGGGCTTCTCCTTCACCGCTAAGGAAAGGCGGCTTAGGGGGCTTAGGAGGGGGCAACCTGGCCGGACCTGGGTCTGCCATGGTGCCTGTAGGTGGGTCTGGGGCTGGAGGTGGTGGATCTGGTCGTTCAGGGTGCTCTCTGGCACTCCTTGATCTTGAGGGTCTTTCTGGTGTGTCTGGTATGAATGTACCAGGTAGTTGTTTACCTCTATGCTCTCGGGAAGGCGCTCTAGTTGGTGTCTGACTTCCAAAGACTCCTAGAATGCTAGGTGCTCGCCACCTGCTTGTAGTGGGGCGTTCTGGTGGGCGTTCAGTTTCGGAAGTTTGCTGGGCTGCTGCTCTTGCTGCTGCTCTTTCCTCAAGCCGCCGGTCTTCTCTTTGAATGAGTTCCTCAGCTGTGAGGTCGTGGTCTTCGTCTGAATCTGTATCTAGATCTCCTGGAAGGAGGTGACTGGTTCTTGCTGGTGTATCTTCTGAGCCTGGCGTGTGCCCAGGGGTTGGTTCCTGTGTGGTTGGTTCTGGAGTATCGTCTGTAGGTTCTGCTGAAGGACGATTGTAGGCCCTACCGGACCTGGTAACGCTTCTGCTCCTGCGTTCTGCTATTGTGAATGTTGCACCTGAGCCGGGAGTTTCATTCCCTGCCGCTCCTGCTTCTAACTAGTTATCAAGATACTGGAAGGGTGATCAATCCTACCTGGCTGTTCCCAATCCTGAGAACAAAGGGTTTTCACCTGCTGTAGGCAAAAAAATGTAACAGGTTTATTCCTGTCTAACGAAAATACAGTAGGACCGGCAATAGACCTGCTAGCGCTGGTACTAAGGAAGGATTCAAGGGACCGGAGGTCAGAGATAATAGTTGAAGGCCAAATTGGACTCAGGGATTGCCGTTCAACCAAGTGTATTCTTAGACTGAAGGTCTGTCGAGGTCTGCTGTCTCCTTCTAGCCAGGAGACTGGTTTAAATACAAAACCCAAGAGCGATAGCCTTCCTGCAATCACGATCATTACCAGTAGCTGCGCACATACCAGAATCCTGTAATCCTGCAAGACCAAAGAAAGAAACAAACAAACAGTGCTCAGCCTTCGCCAGTGTTACATGACCATTCCATACCTGGAATCCTAAATATAAACTTCCAACCAAGCAAACTAAACATAGCAATACGATAGCATAGCCTATCTGACTCAGGGACAGTGGCGGAGCTGAAATCAAATCAAATAAACCAAATATAAATCAACTAAACATAGGAGATCCTGCACTGCCCGCTCCTGTGTACCGTTACCGGAACATGTACACATGTTACAGGAAGTGTGCTAGATTATTCACGTGCTGGTGCTGCGGACATGAGAGGATTTCCTCATCTGACTGGAGAGATCGTATGGATTCCTGATGCCCACCCAAGCATGTTACAGAATGCTGTAAGGATGGGAAAAAAACAGAATTTTTGTGAGCGAAGAAGATTAGGGCAGATGAAATATGCTTTTCGAATCACTTGCAAGTTGATATCGTACAGTGTTGTGGGCCATTCAATTACCCTTGGTGATCAGGGTGGGCTCCAGTGCTCGTAGATGCAAGTTAACCTCGTGGCCGGAAGACTCCCTACTTGACTAATTTCTCTTAGCAAGATCAGAGGGTGGAGATACACTGCGAACCTCACCTTCGAGCTCAAAACAAGCGGGAAGCGCAGCGGAAATATGGGCTTCATTAAGCCATCTCCGCACTCGGCACAAATCACCAGACTTTATTTAATAGATAGCTTTGAGGGCGCTTTGCATCAGAGTCAGAAATTACTTTCACTTTATTTTTTGTTCTCTGTACTTCCCTGGGCAGCCCTAAGGTCTAACTTTACACTTTAAAGAGGAGCGAGACCTGGGGGAATTGGAGAAGGCAGAAAGAAATAAGCATGCAAATAGGATCTAGAATCAGAGAGACCAATAAAACCAAACATGAAAGAAAATCCCAAGCCATGTTGCTAATCTTAATATAGTAGAGATAGTTCCCAAAACGCTGAAGTCTAGATTATGAATAGAAATTGGCAGATTCTGACTCAACTACAAAATTGAAGAGAATCTAGATGGAGGATTGAAGGGGTCAATGAGGGGTCTATGCATCCCCATTGCAAACGGTTTCCTGCGACGAAGGAAAGAGAGGTGATCTGAGTTTTTGTGGCGGGTATATTATGGAAGGAAAAGAAGTCGGCGGGTACCACAAGACAGTGTTTCAGGCTGTGGGAGAAGGTAGTGATGGGGTGGAGGTGTTTGTGGGGCTGTTGCAGCAACCGGGGAATAGAACATAGGTAGTCTGTGGTCGAAAGTGGTGATAGAACGATGCCTCCGCTACTGCACTGGGAGTTGCAGATGCTGCGGGCTGCACAGCCTAAGGTGAAAAAGAAAAGAAAAGGAAAATGTGAGAATGAATGATCAGTGTTCCGAACGGGCCAGGCCGGGCCACTCCAGCATATACCCTAAGCAGATCTAGGCTGAATTCAATCAGCCTATGAAAGCCTACCAGGCCTGGTAGGGGCCTATAGGCCTAGCAGTTAGTGTGAGGAAATGCTTGTCTTAAACGTGGCATGATTCCCCACTATCTGGCACCTTGCTCTCCGCTGGAATCGCTTGTTTCTCTTATAACATTCACCTACAACAACATGAGCGATTTACAGCCAAGGCAGCACAGCTGTGACAATTCACCTCCGAGTTTCCCAGCACAGTCATCGCTGACAATTCTTCCTTCTGATTCTGTTTCTTCTACTGGAATAGGACGAAATACTCACAATCATGGTTCACTAACAGTTGACCCAGTCATGCTACACTTAGGAGATGTTCGTCAACTTGAAGCGAGATCCAATCCATTTCTCAGTGGCCCTCAGTCCACCGACACAGAGTCAGCTATTGTTCATAATGTGAATGCGGAACAATCTATTCTATGTGGATAATACTTCGCAAGTACGAGAGGGGTTGCGAGGCACACTTAGCGAGGAGGTGAAGAAGGGATTGGTAGGAGTTCCGGTTCTTAATTCTTCCAAGCCAGGTGGGCGGTAGCACCTTATTTATAGAAAAGTGCGCGTCCATATGTGCAAGAGAAATATAGGGAAAACAATGTAAGAAACATAAGTGCGAACATGTTTGACCCTGAAATCCAACCAGGTAAATCCCAAATAATGTGCATGAAAACAAAAGGGTGTGGAACGATTATTAGAAATATCATGACCAAGAATGGTGCATAAGAGATGCATAAACAACCGTAAAATCCTAAACACCTGATTGGAACGCACATGTTAAATCCGGAGATATTATCCTGAAATAAACAATAAAACACCATAATATATATCTTGGCTGTAGTAATGTAAGCGGTGGACAGGCGGAGCCGAAACACAAACTATGTAAAAGAATACACGGTAGTGTGTTGAATATACATAGGAAATATATAAAGAATTTCAACAGCTATTAGTACAATAAGCGAACTCACCGATGCTCCGTCCAGCTTTTTAACACCTACTCTAGAAAGTAATATGGGCGCGCATAATAATCTCTTCACTATTCCCGACCATTTTCTCGCCACTAAAAAAATACGGAAGAGTTGAGTGTAGGGTAGTGCCCATGGGGAGGAATACTTGGAAGGAGGTAAATGGCGATGGAGATGTCAACATTGTATGTTGCCTGTTCTGTACTTGCATCTCTCATGAAGATACTATTGGTATTAATAGAATATTTATCTTGTATTAGGTCCAGGAAAGGCTACAGCTAAGACCTTTAGTGATGCCTCAACTTGGAATATAATAGAACACCTGGCTGAAGATTATGGCATAGCAAAGGAAAATCAGGAGGGACAAAAATCACGTGGTAGTCAAAGAATCAAGGAAGCCTTTCGCCATACCTCACATCCTCGTACTATTCACTTCAATAAAAAGATCTTTAAACAATTTCTCGTACGGTGGATTCTAGTTAGTAATATAAGTTTCGGTCAAGTAGAAATTCCGGCATTTCGGTTTCTACTCGCCAATCTCTGTGCCTGTGTAAGCTTTCACTTCTCTCTCATCTCAAGAGCTCTAATGTCTACAAGGGGAGGAAAGGACTTGCAAGTGAGGAGATGGATCAGTGTACGGGTGATCGTGGAACATCTCTGTGTATACTACTTGTAGTATTTCGAGTTTTTACCTCTGTGCAGTTTAAATTGCCTTCCTTCTCTTTTGATCGGTAAACTAATTAGTTTTTTGATGCATATATAATAGACACAATTGTATATGACAATTCCTAGTTCACTACCTAAGAGTGGATCAACCATTCGGTCATGGATGATTGAGCAATACCTTAATGCTCAAGCTGTGATTAAACGTAGCCTATCCGAGGCTAGAATTGTGCACTTTGCCTTAGATCTCTGGACATCACCGAACCATCGTGCCTTCCTAGGTGTTGTTGGCCAATGGATTTCTGGTGATGGTAAGCTTCATGGTACCCTACTTGGTTTTTGCCGATTCCATGGATCACATACCGGAGTCAATCAAGCCCAACATTTCTGGGAAGTAGTAAAACTGTACAAGTTGGAAACTAAAGTAGGATACTTTACGTTAGATAATGCTAGTAATAATGATACTACACTTACACAGGTAGGAGTTTACTTGGCAGAACTAGGGATTGAATTCAATATGAGCAAGCGACGCTTGAGATGTTTTGGGCATGTGATCAACTTGGTCGTTAAGGCCTTTTTATGGGGCCTTAATACGGAGGATTTGGAAGGGTTGGCCACTCGAAACGGGACAGAAGGGGACGGGCAAGAAATAATCGAATTGATAGAATCGAGATCGCAGGGGCCAATGGGCAAACTTAGAAACATATGTGTCCGGATCTGCTGGACACCACAACGCAGAGATGGCTTTACAAATAAGGTGAGGTCTGATGGATCGATTGGGAGCCATGCTACTTTACCACTAGTAGGATCAATTAACTGTTGGGGTGAGGATTATGATAGCTTAAAGCGAACTTTTCTCCTCAAGGAACGAATCGAAGAGTTTGTAGCTGCTGCAGTACGGAATGAATGAGGGGCCAGGAATGAACTCAATATGGACTCAGTGAAGCTAGATGAGTTGTCCCTAGATGAATGGGATAAGCTGCAGGCTATCATGGAAATCCTGGAGCCTTTGAAAGCGTGGACCCTCAAGTTACAGGGCAAGTGCACAAATGGAGCCATTTACGACATTTTCCCTGCGATGGATGACCTCCTATCATCTTTAGAAAATGCCAAATCACAATACAGTCTGAGTGTCGAAATGCATAGTGAACATTTGCAGACCAGCATTGATATTGCATGGGTAGTGCTAAACAAGTATGGATAAGTTGGCAAAAGCGGACCTAAATTGTCAGAAGAGACTCATAATATATCTAATATCTATTTCACATTTTTAGATATTATACCCTAACAGAGCTGGCTCCAGCACATTACGCTGCAGGATCATTGCACCCGGAGATGAAATTCGAATTTTGCGAATTTCTGTGGGCTGAACGCCCTGAGTGGATAGCCAAAGCCAAAGCCGCAACTATAACCATTTGTGAAACCAAATACAAATCTGCCAGCCTAGCAACCTCGGAATTCTTTTCTGTACTGGGAGAGGTTCATCAAATGGAGCCCGAAGAGCCAATGTGGCGTCAGAGAAAATGAGCCCAGCTGGCTACTGAACGACATAACGAGTTTGAACGATTCCAAAGTTTGGAGGAACAACTGCAAGGAATTGGTCCACTGCAGTACTGGATTCACAAGCGACAATCGTCAGACTCAAGAACACGGGATTTAGCGGCCATGGCAACAGATATTCTTTCTACTCCAGCAATATCTACCTAACCCGAACACGTATTCAGCAGGTAGTATCCTTTTTTTATATTCTCTACCTTCCTATTTATCTCACCGGCACTAATCGTACAATATTGTCAATTTTGGCACAAAGTTGCTTCTGTCTGACCGATGCAATAGACTAGGTGACGATGTGATTGAGGCATGTAAATGTTTGAAAGCATGGGAGCGTCAAGGATTTCTTATTTCTTCTGAAATTCTGGCTGTGGAAACCATGCTACAAGATTTGGAGGAAGTTTCCGAGCACTAAACATTGTGAACCTTTTTTCCTTTTGTATTATTTATTTCTCTTTCCTTTGGTTCCTGCCTGACCCAGGACCTTTTTTCTCTTGTTTTCAACCATTTGTCTCAAGAACAAATTTAGGGTAGCCTACTTTCCCACTTGGAACAAAGAGAGAATTGCACTGGAGACATTCTTCACTGATATAAGTTAGTTCAAGTAAGCGAGAAGCCAGCAAACAGTGTTGATCAACCAAAATAGATATCAAGAGTTGCATTATCAGCCGGACAGGGCCTATTCAATCTACATAGGCTAGGCTTGCTGGGCCCCTATAGGCCACGCCAGACTAGGCCTACGGATAGGCTAGGTAGGCCAGGCCAGGCCCGGCCCGGCTTTAGGTTGTCCAAGCCTACAGGCTTGGGCCAGGCTAGATCCTGAAGAATTTCTGCAGGCCGGGCCGGGCTTCCATTCGGCCTAGCCTACCCGGCCCGTTGGGAACACTGTGAATGATCAAGGAGACGGTTGCTCGATTGGCCCGAGCACACTGAACGCTCCAATAAAAGCCCCAGGAGCTCTTTCAACGCTTTCAGATTTTCCTCACTGCAGACTGTAGCATGGCTATGACTCCTGCGCGGCCACCGTTAAGTAGAACCGCTACCTTGCGCCGATAGGTAGCAGCAAGTAGTGGCGTTCGGCCGATGCTGTCCGGTTTGTTGGGGCTGACGTCGTCCCGTCCAAGCAGTATTTTCACCACTCCCTCATACCCATTTGAAGCAGCATACCAGAGCGGTGTTTGGCCGTACAGATCTGGTTTGTCGGGGTTAATGTCATCCCGTCCGAGAGTATTTTCACCACTCCCTCGTGCCCACTAGAAGCAGCATACCCAAGGGGTGTTTGGCCGATGCAGTCCGGTTTGTTGGGGCCAACGTTATCCCGTTCGAGTAGTATTTTCACTACTCCTTCGTACCCACTGAAGGCGGCATGCCGAAGGGGTGTTTGACCGTTCTTATCTGGTTTGTCGGGATTAACGTCATCCCTTCTGAGTAGTATTTTCACCACTCCCTTGTGCCCATTGGAGGGGGCCTGCCGGGGGGGGGGGGTGTTTGGCCGAATCCACCCAGTTTCTCGGGGCCAACGTCATCCCGTCCGAGTAGTATTTTCACCACTCCCTCGTGCCCATCTGAAGTAGCACACCAGAGCGGTGTTCTCACAGTGCTGTCTTGTCTGTCGGGGTCGGCGCCATGTCCAAGTAGTATTATCACTGCTCTTTCGTGCCCATTCAAAGCAGCCCACATGAGAGGTGCGCTACCAATGCAGTCTATTTTGTTGATAGCGCAACCTTCCGCCTCTACCAAACCAGCTATAATCTCAATAATCCCAAAGAAGGATGCACAGTGCAGACTACTGAACAGAGAAAGTCTATGGAAATCAATAAGAAGGGTATTAGCACAAGAGGGTGTCAAGAGTTGCGGGAGGCGGCAGGGGTGGATGAGGAGATGGGGCCCGCAAGGGGTGTACATGTTAAGAAAGTGTCACGGTCCTGTCAGGAATAACAATAAGAAGCCCGTATTGGGGAGCGGTAGTAAGGACTGCGCCACCCCGCCCCTAGGCGGGCACAAGGGGCAGTGGTAGTGCTATAGTCGCGCATTGAGACGATCGGGGCCCTCTAGACCATTTTTCGACCATAGTACCTAATTTATCGGGTTGGTGTCATCCCGCAAGAGTAACATCTCCGCCACTCCCTTGTGCCCATTTGCAATAGCACACAGGAGCGGCGTTCCGCCAAAGAAATTCGGTTTCTCGGGGTTAACGTCGTCCCGTCTGAGAAGTGTTTTCACCACTCTCTCATGCCCATTTTTTGCAGCACACCAGAGTGGTGTTCTGCCGTACGCATCTGACTTGTCGGGTTTGACGTCGTCCCGTCCGAGAAGTACTTTCACTACTCCCTCGTGCCCATTCTCAGCAGCACACCGCAGTGGTGTTCGGCCGTCGCTATCGGCTCTATTAGGGTTCACATCGTCCCGTTCGAGCAATATTTTTACTACTCCGTCGCGCCCCTTCTTAGAAGCACACCAGAGCGGTGTTCGTTTTGAGATATCTGGTATGTTAGGGTTGATGTCCTCCCGTCTGAGTAGTATTTTGATTATTTTCTCATGCCCGTTCTCGGCAGAAAACCAGAGTGGCGTTCGGCCGTGGCTATCTGGTTTGTTGGGATTGACGTCGTCCCGTCCGAGTAGTACATTCATCACTCCAACGTCCCCATTCATAGCCGCCCACCAGAGTGGTGTTTCCAGTGTTCCCAACCGTCCCGTCCGGACGCCAGGGCCCTGGCGTCCTATAGTCCCGTCCGTCCCGGGCAGGGTGGGTAAGAACGGCCGGACACGGCGTCCGTCTTTTGTAAACACCGCAGGACTGTAGGTTGACGGGCGGGCCCTGCAGTCTTTTTTGGAAATGGTAACTTCCGGTAAGTACCCACCGTCCTGAGTAAGGACGGGCGTCACCTCTAGGTTACCTACCGTCCTGCATAATGACGGGCATCACCTGTAGGTTACCTACCGTCCTGCATAAGGACGGGCGTCCCTTGTAGGTCAAGGAAGTGGAATGGGGTCAGGGTGCTCAGAACCAGGATCGGATATCACTGGAAGCATTGGTTGATTGATAGCGAAATTTGATACATAATAGTAGAGCCTAAGCTTCTCTTCATTAGAATAAAAATGTTTCACATCTTGATAACACTTACCTAATGCTCATGAAATTCGAAAATGAAACATAAACTAAGACACCTATAGGGCCCGGCCGTCCGTCCCGGGCATAGGTCAGGACGGACTGCAACTGGGCGTCCGTCCCGTCCGAACGTCTCAAACTTGGCGTCCGTCCCGTCCTAGGCTAAAGACGGACGGACTGGACGCTTGGGAACACTGGGTGTTTCTCCATACTGATTTGGTTTGTCGGGGCTGACGTCGCTCCGCCCAAGTAGTATTTGTTGAAATTCACGAAGATTCCATACCTGCACCATCGTCGGAACACTGATGGAACATGGCTGAGAAGAATTGGGTTTGATTGTTGTTGCACGATTGACTAGTATGGTATCAGATGGCTTACGGTAT
>Ga0307517_10010525_pt1 | contig 12936 bp, 7 predicted proteins | sample 23_EM_MG_FD_194515 | JGI IMG/M metagenome (GOLD analysis project Ga0307517, IMG submission 194515) | Populus trichocarpa ectomycorrhiza microbial communities from riparian zone in the Pacific Northwest, United States - 23_EM | ecosystem: Host-associated > Plants > Roots > Unclassified | place...
TCCTTATAGACAAATTGTCTTTTATTCTAAGTTTTGTTGTTTTAGTATTTTACTCTTGGAAAGCGCACATAATGAAAAACACCATTAATTATAAGAATGACAATATACTTGTTATAACTTAATTTTTAACCCTCCTAAAAAAAAGTCACAAGGCAAAAGACAAAAATCAATAAAAAAAATGAAAAAATATTTCAAAAAAAAAGAAGAAAAAGAAAATGCAATTAGAGATGAGATTAAGAAGAAATTGAGAGAAAATGGTTGGAATTGGATGGATAATTAAAAATTAACAAAACAAGAACCGGGTTAGAAGAGGTAGCAAAATGCAAGGACAATAAAATGCAATTAGAGATGAGATTGTAAAGAAATGACGATAAAAGGATTGAAATTAGCTAAATAACTGAAATTAAAAAGCTAAGGACTAGATTGAAAAATGTAGAGAAATTGAGGAACTGTTTTAATATAATATGGGATGAAATTAAAAGAAATAAAGAGATAAAAGATTGAAATGGATAAAAAATAAAGAATTAAAAATCCAAGGATCAAAATCTGAAACGTGGAGAAATTGAGGTACCATTGCAAAACATATGCAAGAGGCTAGCACAATTCTTGCTTGTGATATTTTAGATGACAATTGTTTAGTTTAAATTGAAAGTATGATAACTAAAAATTAAATAGCATGTAACTCATAAATAAAAGCAATGTACTTAAATCTGAAATTAAATTAAAACAATTTCCTAGAATGTCTACTAAGCCATACAAAGTAAATTATTATGCCTAAAACAAAAAGGTATTAAACTAAAACCAATATAAATATAAATTACTTACATCTTCAAGGTACTTTAATAAAGAAGAAAATTAAGATTTTTTTATTTATGAGCTAGGAAAAAAAAAGTAATAACAAATAAATCCAAATGTAAACCTAAATCATGAGACTTGACATCCAAGGCCAAAGCACGACCAAGCTGAGCTTAGCTGAGCTTATTCTTTTGAAACGTTTATAGTAATAATTATTTTTTAAAATTAATTTTGATAAATAAATAAATAAATAAATTATAAAGCTTACCATTATCACAAACATATGTTAAAATAAGATTACATGAAAATCAAATAAATAACCAATTGCTTATATAGATTAGAGCAAAATTAGGACTTGAAGATACATCCTCCCATACAAATAACTGAAGTTTTATACAATATACGGTGGACAAGTTAACGGATGCATTTAATTAAGGTAGTGCTTGAAATTATGGTAATAATTATTTTTTAAAATATTTTTTATTTATAAATTTATTTAAATAATATTTTTAATTTATTTTATTTTTTAAAATTTATATTTAACATCAACACATCAAAACAATTTAAAATTATAAAAAATAATTTAAAGCAAAATACATTCTAAAAATTCTTTAAAATACCATTTAAACACAAAAATAAATACACAATAAGTCACACCGGGGAATGTCATTGTTGCATGCACTTTTAATTTCTTTGCTTCCACATGCCATAAATGGTGAGCATTCCAGGCAGTTCTAACAAAAATAGGTGGGAGGAAAGGTTCTATCAAGCAGTAGGTTATTAATGCAGATGGAAGCACAACAACATGATAACATGTATTGAAAGATAAAAAGTAGATGAAATTGAAGTGAAAACACAAAGAAATCTATTTTTTTTTTAAAAAATATCAATTTGATAAAATTTATATTCTAAAGAGGTTTGTAATGTCTTTTATAGATTAGAAAAACCGATTTAAACTAGGAAAAAAATAAAAATCCCTAAACATAAAGAATCATAAAACTTTATTTTATTTCTGAAATATCAATTTGATCAAATATGCTTTTAAAGATGTTTACAAAACGTTTTATAGGCTAGAAAAAACTAATTTAGACTAGGAAATAAAATCAAAATTTCTAAACAAAGGAAAATAATATAAAATCCAAAAATAAATAATAAATTCAGGAAAAGTTAAGAAAACTAGAAAAATTTGCCCAAACAGCAAATTCTCAGTCTAATTTCAAGAAATTTAATGGTTCAATGAGTGATGTAGTAACTTTATATAAGAAAATAATATATAGAATCTTTTATATAAATCTGAACTCGATTTAATTGTCAGATATCTTATTATTTTTATTTGAAGTTTTTATTATGTGACCAAGCATTCTCTTAAATTTAAACTTGTTTTATTGTTATATAAAAATATTTTCTAAGCCATTGGATGGTAAGTTTGAAACAAATCCTCAAAGACTTCTATAGGGGTTCTAATTAATTATATATTTATAAGAAGTCTTAACCCGACTACATTAACTATTCATTCTGATTAAAACTTTATATATAAATATATATGTGATATTTAAAAAAAAAACAAAATAGATTTATGTTAATTTAAATAAAATGATCTAGATTAAAAATATATTGAAAAATCATATATCATTAAAAACTGAATAAATGCAATTAAAAATGTAAAATTATATCTAAGAGTTTATCAATCATATAAATATAGTTAGAACATCGCCTTTTCAAATTGAATTAGTAAGAACCATTCATACTACGTTTTTTTTAAAAGCAAATAGTAATAAATTGACTCAATTGACCCCACTCAACTTGGTAAGAAAATTATTATTTATTTTTAAAAAATATTAAACATCACTTCCTAAATATCCCAATAAAATCGTCAAAAAAATTTAATGCAGAAGGAGCTAAGGATCAATTTTTATAATTAGATTATGCAATTAAAGAGGAAATGAAATGACTGAATGTGAGAAGAATGCTATCCATCAAGTCAATCCCTTAAAATAAATAAGATGTTTAATTTATTAATGATAAATATTGAACTCATAATTAAAGAAATACTTATTTTTTTTTTCTGTTTTTTAAATTAATCAAACAATTATAGTGACAGATTTTAGATCCATCACTGGTTACATAAAAAAGGGTTTAAACTCTAGATTTTTTCTATTAAGAAAAGAGGTATGAAGAGTGTTGAAGACTGATTCACCATCTTTCTTAAAAAAAAAGGAAAAAAGTGTTGAGTTTTCACCATTAATGCAGTATTAAAGGTAACATTCTTGCAAACCATAACGAACGATTACGAGGGCGAACCGCCGCTGAGTCACGGGATAAATCCGGCTACTTTATAAGAGCTAAGTAGAGCTCCAGCAAGCTACTTCAGTTGGCTATGGCCAGTGGATCTGTCTCTCTGGGTCCATCTCGCTATCCTGATTCTCTTTCGGTTCATCATCACGGGTTCCCATGAACAAACCCTTCGATATTACATTGCCTGTATTTTTCTTTTCTTTCTTTTCTTAAGGTAGGTCAGTTCCATCTTCATTTTCTTCCTGGTTATAGTTCTCTCTGCAATCATCTTATGTAAACTCTAAAAACACACACCATATTGAGTATTGGAGGGCACTCTAAGCTTAACATGACTTGTTTTAAAGGTATTTGTGTTATCCAAGTCTAGTCTTCTCCATCATCCTTAGAAAGAACTTGATTTTAGAAAGATTCATGTGAACCTCATTAGCTATCTAGAATACTTTTTTCTCAAATTCATTTTAGATTATATATAATCCTAAATGATAATCGATAATATCCAAAATAAACTAAAGTTTCTATAAACCTAGGACCATGAACTAAACTGTATATATGTTTAAGGAACATGAGGGGCTATGAAGACTAAAAAGTTTATAGGCTAGCCAATTGTATTGGCACCTGGAAGAAGAAGTCCGGTGATTAACGAGGAGAGATGAGCAACAACTATATACAGCAGTAAATAAATCATGAGCCTTCCTTGGTATACATATAAAGAAAAGCACCCATTCAATTATGTCTTTCAATTTATTAATTTTCTTCTGGCTCGATGCTCCATGCTATATTTTTATTTACTTGCTCTCCTTTGTTACCAATCTCATAACCTACATTAGTTTTCTTAGGTCTTCTAAAAGGAAAAAAAAGACTTACCCTTTTATTTTATTCTTAAAATTAGGTGATTGAAATTTGCACTAGTTTAATTGCGAAATAGTTAGGCAAGATAAGTTGTTGGAACTTGCATCCATCTTATTGCAAAAACAATATAATCCCAAGTAGAAATTTAATTGATAACAATAAATATACCTCTATTTAGCCTATCTAAAGGGTTAACGGGGAGTGATTTTGACTATGAATATGAAAGTGGGTGCATACATGCGGGAAAGGTATATGCAACTTGTCATTGTCGTTGTCATTGGTGGCGGTGGTGGTTGTGGTGGTGGGGGATTGAGGCCATACGGATAAGAATGTATTAATTTGTGTGTCGAATGAGTCGTAATGAAACCCTTTCTCTCTACCTTTACCCTCTTGTTTTTTCAATACAACCTAGTTATTAATCCAAGGAACAACAAGGTTTAAGAGTTTGTCATCCCTTATAATTCTCTTTAGGGTTTGTCTTTTTAGGATTTTGTTTGTTGTTCATATAATTTCTGATATATATCCAAAGTGGACATCTGCCAACAAAGTTTAAGTGGGTTTAAAAAGATCTGGGACAAAAATTCTCTCCCAAGTGCTCCGTGGCCCCTGGCCTATGATCCCATCAGCCATATTTTCAAAGTTCTTTTCCATTATACACAAAACAATGAAAGTTGTAGCTATTTTTCAAATAACTTTATCCATTTATGATGTTCATGATGTGCTCTCTAATTTGCGTTGCAAGTTCATGTTTATACTGTGGTAGTCCAACATAGTCCCCACCAAAGCTATGTGTATTAGACAACTTGCCAACCATCCTGTCTCTCTCCAATCAATCATTGTGTTATATGCTATAGTCGTTGGAAATATTGTTTGTATTATTGCACTTATTCCTTGATATTCTTGTTGTCGCTTGATATGGACCTATGCTGGTGTATTATTGCCATTGCTACAAGAAAAAAAATATTATTTGTTCAATTTGTACTTGCTTTACAGTTTACATTACAAATCTGGACATCCTCGACAATGGAGATACTCAAAGGGGTGTAAGTGCATGCAGAGAGCAGACTAAACCATTGGAGGGTTCACGCATCTGAAAGATCAGCAGTTTCTTCTATTGTGTGACCGACCTTTTTCCTTGAGATGACACTACTGTTGAAGCATGCAAACAAAAGATTAGGAGGATCATAACATGCTTTTTTTTATTCAGGGAGACAGTTTTTTAAGCTTGTTTTCTGTTCTTTTGTGAGAACTGAAGATTCGGTAGTCAGACTAGTATATAGTTTTGTCTCTCCCAAGCTTTATGCAGTGACAACGAGCTTTATTTCTCTTATTTTGTCATTTTTCTAAATGAAAAGGAACAAAGAGAAATCTAGCCCTTCTGCATTTAAAATTAAACCCCACCAAAAAAATAGCAGTGCAGAACCTTAAAAATGATAAATAAACACACATGGCAAGGATACCATGACCAATGCTAGCTAGTATGGTGGGGGCATTGCTACCTTACTGGAGATTACTACTAAAGTTTCTAGGATGCTGCAATAAATTATGCTATGGATCTTCCCTTACATCATTAATTCATCATCCCTCTTGCACACAGAGCCTTAATTATGATCCTAAACACAGTACTTGACAGCCAATCAGCCATAATATCACCCATGTTAGTACCGTGGGGCAAGGCTGCATTACTGGAATGCATCATCCCCTTTCATGCACAATCGCTGCTCTTTACATGGGAATGCTACGCATATGATTAGACTGATCAATATCTAATTTTATAGGTTCATTTCGTATCAAGCTTTACTCCTAGCTAGGATTACAGTAAACATAGAATAGATGGCAGGTTTCCGAGCTGTGGAGTTTGTACAGTTCATTGACGAAGAAAACCCTAATCTCAACTGAATTAGTACAGTCCATTGACGAAGTTTCCTTCGAAGTCATGGACACGAGGAGTGGCTTTAGCTTGGCACAGCTCTTGGCGTTCGGCAAATAATGCAAAGGTAAACACGCGCACCTGATAGATTCCACAAATCTCGCCAAAGCCATTATATCCAATAATGTTGTCTTATTGTAAGCCTTAAACATTATAGTCCATAATTACTCAAACCGATTCTTCTTCGTCTTTAAGGAGAATAAGAGTGTGCAAATACCACATTCAACTGCGAGTAAAAGGGGAAAAGTAATAAGCAAATAATTACAAGAGAAATATGAACGCAAAAGGACAATCCATTTGAGAGTCTTAGCCCCCCACATAGACCCGTAAAAGCATATTGGTAAATTGGGCAACGGCTCAAGATTCCCATTTAATAAAAAAATTCTAAGAATAAATAAAGTAATTTTATTGATTATACTTTATAAAATTAAAATGATCTCAATACAAAATAAAAATTGCTTAAAACATCACATATATAAAAACTAAAAAAATATTTCTTAAAAAATTTTAAAAAATTTTATTTATAATTTTTACTCAAGATCCATGTTCACCTTGAACCGGCTATGCTACGGAACACATTAATCAAAGGACTTTTATTTTCCCAATTTGAAAACAATGTATCAAATGATATTCCACTTTAAACAATGCCTCTATTTTGGACCCAGCATGCCTGTCCAACACTCCTTTCACATTTGACCCCATTACTATAGTTTTTATCTGAATTATCCAGGGTAAAGTTCTAAGTGCACATTAACTGGGTAATGTTCCCTACTAGTGACATAATTTATTCCAATTTCCATATAAATATAAGGATGGTTCTGTCTTCTAGTCAATACAACTTAATCATCAACACAGAAATTTCTTTCTGGGCTTATATTTCAGAGGTTCCTATGGGACTCTTCATAGAGTCTAAAATGGCCATGATTAGTCTAGTCCTTGTTAATTAGGCGCACATGAACAGAGTTCCTAAGCCTTGAAATTCCATGTTGCACTAGCCGTCATAGCTTCAAAAAAACCTATGGTAATTATTCATGTGGAGTGAATGAATCCCAATAAAGAATTCAGAGTTTGGCATGTTACTAAAGCAAGACAAAGTCATACATGCATACAGGAGCATATTTTTCAGGCATACCTTCTTAGGGATTTACAGAAATCCGAACATATCTCTGGTAGTGTTATTGCTAGTGCCAAGAGAGCTGCATTATTGACTGACATGCCTTGAAATTTACATGAAAAGGGGGCCAAGGCTTATAGTTTTATATTAAAACTGCACGAAAAATCAAAAGGAGAACTAATTCTCAAAGGTGAGAGATTGGAAAAAGGTAAAGATGATCTTTGCTTTTTCCCTTTTTCTTTTTATATTTCAAAGTAGAGAGGCCCATGAACTAGCAAGAAAAGGATACACATGAAATGATGACTTTGCAAGCAAGAAAGATCCAAAAGTTCTCACCCTTCCTTTTTATAGATGTATCTCGGCCTGCCGATTTCATTGCAGCAAGATCATGGCTACCCTGTGGCAATGAGGCTATCAATGGGCCAGACGAGCACCAGCAGACCCACCTGTTCAAGCTGGTATCCGGCCCGGAATTTGAACCCTTTGTTTCTTTAACATACTGAAAATGGGCTCTCTTCAAGTTCTGGAGTCTAGAACCTTTGGTTTCATGTCCACTCAGCACATTGAAGGTTGGCATTGAGTTCATCCTCGCTCAACAATGACGACAACCGTTTCGGATAGACTCTCAGCAAATGTTCCTAATGAAGGTTCCAGTCCCGAAACTTCAACCCTAATCTTGCATGAAATATGGCTCCTGCATTTCACTAGTTCCGCAGATGCACTGAGCTTACTCACAATTGATGGAATTAGCTTACCAGCATCACCATATAACTCAGCTCCAGGACTGTTTGATATCTCTTGTGTGGAGACCGTAGTTCCTTATTCTGAAAATAAATGGACTGCATTCTCAACTGCATTGTCCAAATGGATTAATGCTTCCCAGCACGCAGTTAGTCTTTGCTGCAGATTATTTCCTTCAGCTTCAGGAATGTGTTCCTTTTAATCCGTGGCCTTTGTTAGTTTCATGTTTAAAGAACCTTCTGCGAGAACCCATTTAGCCAATTCACCTTGTGAGAGAGCGTGAGATGAGATCTGCAAGCCCTTTGGTGAGTTCTTTAGGTCCTGCAAGGAGCATAAACATGATACGGTTTTGATTGAAAAAGAATAAAGATAAATCAAAATGAGATTGAAAACTTTTAGAGATAAATGACACCACTGTTTGTACAATAACAGGTTAATTTCACCACTTTAGAAATCCACCTACGAGATACAAAAAAAAATAAATAGAAAAAAGAGCTAAATTTCATGAACTTAACTTATTGAATTACAATATGAATATAGATAGAAATAAGCTTGAAACATCCCTATAAGAATATGAAAAGCCACAATAAAACACATCAATTAAGTCTTCACATCTTTAATATTTGGAACAAACCTCCAAATAAGATGCAACTAGGTCCATATCCACCATTTAGACGAAAAACTCTTCCATTATGAGCTGAATACCTAAAGCTTTTTGGGCTAATTAAATTCGAGCTCAATCCACCACTATCATCTTCCATGATTGGAAAAAACTCGTTCCTGAGTCTAGTGGCTCATCATCAATATAAGAAGATAAATTAAATATATTGGAAGTTGTTGAAACTTCATAATCATCTGGTAACTTAATTTTGAAAGCATTGTCTCTAATTTTTTTTAGAACTTTAAAAAGCCATCAACACATGGTTGAAGTTTAGGAAATTTCTTGTACGGAAACCTTTCTCTTCTTAAATGGATCCAAACTTTGTCACTTAGTTTGAACATGACATACTTTTTATGTTTATTTGTCAGTTTCTGTATTTTTTCTAATTCTTATTCATTCATGAAGTTTATTGAGTTGTTTGTCCTGTTCTAAGCATCTGCATTCAAATTGTTATGAATTAAACAAAAAGATAAGTTTATAAGACTGATCGAATTCTTTCCATATATAACTTCAAATGAATTATAACCTATTGTTTGACTAACGGACTGTTATATGAAAACTCAATATGAGAAAATAACGATTCCCACTCCTATATGTTTTTCTTAATCAAGCTTCGCAACAAAAAACCTTGGTGCAGTTCACGATTTCAGTTTGCTTATCTATTTAAGGATGATATGAAGTACTGAATTTCAGCTTGGTTCCAACTTTTCCCATAAAGTTTTTAAAAAATGACTTAAAAACTTGGTATCACAATAAGAAATAATGGTTTATAAAATTCCATGAAGTCTAACAATTTCTCGATAGAATAAGTCAGCAACATGAGCAACATCGATAATTTTGTTGTAAAGGATGAAATGTGCCATTTTTAAAAATTTATTCACCACTACAAAAATAAAATTTCTTCCTTTATGAGTTCAAGGTAGTCCAAGAATAATATCCATGCTCAAATCTTCCCACCGTACAATTAGAATTGGCAAAGAAGAATACAATCTAGCATTATTGTCATGCTTCTTTGTTTCATGGCAAATTCCACACCTGTTCACAATTCGACTCATATCATAATCTAGTTTAGGCCAATAAAAGTGATATTGCATAAACTATTGCATTTTCTCCCTTCCAAAATATCCAATACGGCACCAATATACACCTCATATATTATAGCTTCTCGAACAAAACTTTATGGCACAAAAGGTGTTTTCCCTTTTTATAAAAAGCCATCTTGTAAGAAATACTGGGTCTTTGACCCACTTGAACAAGTTATTCAAAGAGAGCTAAAATTTGAATTATACTCGTACAATTCTTTCATCATTTCAAAGCCCATTAAGATGATTTGCATTGCATTTATAGGAGCATATCTTCAATTTAAAGCATTTTTCATTTGGTTTAATTTTTCATATTTATGTTTCAAAACAAATTAAAAGGATTGAAGGAACTCTACTCATTTTAAATGTCAAGTGTTAAGCTTTTGTTAGCTGCTCAAATGCTTAAGTGCTTTATTATCTGAATAAATCATGAATTTATTAGGTAGCAAGTAATGACCCCAATGGTGGAGTGCTCAGATGATGGCAAAGAACTCCTTGTCATAGGTGAAGTATTTTTTCCTTGCATCATTTAGCTTTTTGATGAAATAAGCTATCAACCTCTCTTATTGACTTATAACAACCCAATTCACACTCCAAAAGTATCATAATCAACTTTAAATAATGTTCATTTTTGTTATCGTATTTTTCATTGTGAATTCATATCATTGTCAATATCATTTTCATTTTTTTTTATTGTTTTATAAGTCTAAAAATCTATGGTTAATCATTAAAAGGATGTGATTTTTTATTGTTTGTGATTAGTTCCATAAAGAACTAAAGAGGAGAGCATAAGAGGTAAAAGGAGAAAAGGAGAATATATTATAGTAAAAAGTTAGAATTAAGTAAAACACGAGTGAAGTAGTTTTATATTGAGTGTAAACACGAGAGATAGTGTATAAGAATTTTTATTTTTAAGGATGTCTTTCGAAGATGGATCATCAAAGGAAAGGGGAAACTTATTCTTTATGGTACATGCTATGAAACATCAATATGAGAGGATGGATGTAAGGTTTGGTGAGGTTTTTAACAGAATGGAAAGAAAAAAAAAGCTATGATTGCTAGTTTATAAAAGGGATCAATCCAAAAAGGTTCTAATGTCATAATGTTAAAAAGACGTCTTATCCCACCTTTAGATGAATTTATTAACGAGAATAAAGATGAAAAAGCTGAAGATCTTGACCATGCATCAATTAGCCAAGATGATAGATTTTGGCAGCCTAAAACTAAAAAGATAAGGGATTTTGGAAAGATAAAAACTTTATGCATAGGGATATAAGAAGAGATTTTGAGTATTGTGATGTCTTGGACATAAACTTGAAAAGTATTAAGATGAAAATCCTAACATTTTAGAGGAGAAATGATCTCGAGGTATATTTAGAGTGGGGGGAAAGCTTAAGAATCTTCAATTGTCACCATTAATTAGAGGAAAAAAAAAGATAAGGCTTATTGTTATTGAATTTATCGATTATGCTATAATTTAGGGGATCAACTTGTTTTGAGTAGGAGGATAAACTATAAAAGGCCCGTTAACACTTAGGATGAGATAATGATTAAGGCACTATTACCATGATTTATATTGAAGGTTGCAAAACCTAACTTAAGGGTCTAAAAGTGTAAAGAATTAACATAAAGAGATGAAAGTTACTATGATTTGAGCAAATATTGAGGAGGATAAGAAAGGTGTTATGGCTAGGTTTTTTAATGGTTTGAGCCTCGACATAACGAACATAGTGGAGTTGCACTGTGTGGAGTTAGAAGACATGGTGTATATGACTATGAAGGTTGAACGACAATGTAAACAAAAGGATGCTACATAAAAAGTCTGAAATCCGGGTTCTTTCTCATCATAGAGGTCAAATTATAGGAAGGAGGAGGATGCCCAATCCAAACCGAATATAGGTGTGAAACCAAAACCATATAAGACCAAGAAAGAAGCCTTCACTGATTTTAAAGTTAAATCCAATACTTAAACACCCCATAACTATGATATTAAGTGTTTTTTTATGCTTAGGAATAAGTCATTTCATGTCTTAATATCCAAACAAGAGAGCTATGGTTTTACAAAATCACAAGGAGTTGGAAACCAAGTGTGACAACAATGATGAGGAAATGCCACCACTTGAAGATGCTAGTTTTTGTGACGTGCACAACGTTGTATAATGGATATGCCTCTTAGAATTGAAGGGGTTTTGGATTTAATCATTAAGTTATGATTTGAGGAAGTCGTCACTTAGCATCATAGTCATTAGGAAATCTATGGTCTACAATAGCCTAGGTAAGGGGATTAGTTGTGCAAGGGGAAAATGCTTCACCCTCAGTGCACCCTACCTAAGGTACGCTACATTATTGATTAATTGTTTTTCTAGGTCATGTTTCTATCCATTGGTCTCATTTAAGGTTCAATATAGATCTCCTTTCGTGGGAAAGTTTTTATCTTTTTGGATTAAATTCTATTCATTTTAAAACCCAAATTTTAGCATCACATTTATTTTCTAGATACAACAATTCCTAACGTTTATTGCTATGAATTCATTTAATTTAATAATATACGTATGCATTATATTGTAAAATTTATATCTTGAATATTAATTAAACAAATTAATATTTGAGGTATTTTTTAAATTATGGTCAAATCCCAATGGATAATCACAAACTGGTTATAATATCCATTTTGTTTATTAAAAATATGCATGAAAAACTTTTAGAAATTGACAGTATGCAATTAAAACATTTGGGTTAATTATTTTTTATTTATTTATCTATTTCTCTTCCTTTTTTTTATCATTCATTTAACAAAAAATAAAATAAAATGCACACACACACACACACACACTCCCTTTTACACTAATTACTCACACACTACAAATAGTATAAACTCAAAATTTAAAAATAAAACACACATAAAACATCTATAAATGGATATCTTGAAATTCATGAAATAATTTGGGAAAGTTGCCAAAATCCAGAACAATGTTAGGAAGCGTCTGGAATTGCAGGAACAGTGGTGGCACGTGGTTCTCATGCGTCATCATCGATGAAGTGAAAAATAGGTGGATCAAGTAGATTTCCTCTTCCTCTTCACGTTTGTATTGACGGTGTCATACGCCATCACCTGCAAAACAAAGAAAAAAACACAAAAAATTGCTTTTACTTTTGTTTATATTTTTTAGATCTAATTCTTTCTTCCTCTCGATTTTAATTCTTCTTCAAGTGATTGTGACTGGAAGGAGCAATTAGTGAGGAGGAGGAGGAGGAGGAGAAGGAGGCAGCGACTAGCGTGGGGAGGCTATTGTGTTGATGTTACTGCCGTTGGTTGAGAGGGAAAAGGGGTTGTATGGTTGTTATCATAGCTTTTGATTGTGGCCAGAGAAGAGAGACTGTAAGTTGTGAGATTTTATGAGGCTCTATATATTTTTCACTCTCCGTTTTAATATATTTATCAAATATATTTTTCTAAATTTATAATAAA
>Ga0307517_10010529_pt1 | contig 12934 bp, 11 predicted proteins | sample 23_EM_MG_FD_194515 | JGI IMG/M metagenome (GOLD analysis project Ga0307517, IMG submission 194515) | Populus trichocarpa ectomycorrhiza microbial communities from riparian zone in the Pacific Northwest, United States - 23_EM | ecosystem: Host-associated > Plants > Roots > Unclassified | place...
ATAAATCCTAATTTCTTTTTTTTTAATTTATTTTAAATTTTATAATTTTAAAACATTTAAACTATCCTTGAAGAATCCAAAACAGAAATCATAATTTCTTTTTTTGAATTTATTTTAAATTTATACTTTTAAAACATTTAAACTTTCCTTGAAAAATCAAAAATAGGGTCATCCATTACAATCCGACCATTTCAAAAATCTTTGAATCTCACCAGAAAACCTTTCGACCATTTGAGTGCACTTTCTAGCCCTCAAATGCTTTCAAAACAATTCATCATATGGTGAGTCCGTTATCTTTTCCTTTTTCTTCTTTACAAAGTTTATTATCTAAAATCTCTTATGAGACTTTTTATCGTAAGCATTGTAAAGAGGGAGGCAACTGTCATAACCCATTTTTGGTTATTCCTCATTTTCACTTTTTCTCTTTCAAAAATCAAAAAATATATTCGGACTAAAAACAAAAAAATCCAAAATAATAATAACAATGAGAAGAGGTTGTCGAAGTGCCTAGAAAATGGTTACAAATTGGTTGAGGAGGTTCAAAAATACGAAGATTGAAATTTGACAGTATATTTTTGACATATAAAGAGCCTTGTTAATAAAGAAAATTGAATTTGAAAAAGAAAGGTCCAAAAACAAATATTTATAGACTCAATTAAATTTTATTGGAGGTTTAATTGAATTTATTGAGGGTTTGATTGCAAGAGAAATTGATTTTTAAGACAATTTGGGGGTTAATTAGAAGAAATTAAAGTTACGAGGATAAATTAGAATTTTTTAGAGTTGATTTGGTCAAATCAAGGGCTTAATTGCATAAATATTGAAGTATGATGGCCATTTAGGGACTTAATTGAATAAATTCAAAACCAGGGACCAAAGGGAAGAGGGCGCTGAAATCTAGGGTTTGAGTTGAAGTTCGTTAGGGGTGAAATTGAACAAAGTTGAAAGTTGGAGGGCAATCAGGGGTGTAATTAGAGATAAATCACAAATTAAAGGACTAAAGCGTAATTGACAAAAAAATTACTATTCATCTTCTTCTTTAGCGAGGTTGGTTGGGTGGCTACCCTCCCAAGGCATTTGACGCCTCGTTTCTTCCTCAAATTAGATGAAACTTGCACGAAAATGATCCTCTGACACCTGACTACACACTAGTATAAACCTTTCGGGCTGATCGAGACTTCAGAGGTGATGGCACCTCCCCAAAGTGGCCAACCTGACCAGCTATTTTCCTGCACAAAACTGACAGTTCATCATTGCTATTTTGAACCAATGGTTGGGATGCTTTTGGGTCAATCCAAGCTGATATTTGGCACTAGAAGAGACAAAGTGTCTCTCTTCCACCTCCTATAAATAGGTTTGTTTTCATGCTCCAGAGGTGGAGAAATTTTGGTCAAAAGACAACAAAAAAACCAGCCTCCAACACTTGGTTTCTGCTGCCAATAGAACCTCTCTCTCTCTCCACCGCGGCGTTCAGCCACCAACATCGTCACCACCGGCTTGAACACCTCCATCTCCATCACAAGAAACTGCCTGACCACCTCATATAGTGAGCGTGCCACTGAGCCTCTCTCCTCTGCAACTTTTCTTCTTCCTTTACTAGCAACCGACACCGGCCACCATTCCCTCCATCGAAGCCTACTAAGCCACCGACCGAACCTCCTCGTCGCAACCAAGCTTCCACTACAGGCCAACCTCCTTCCCCTTCCCTTTCTTCTTCTTCTTCGACGGGTGCTCCACTATTCACATTGCATGTGAACAGTGGAGAGTAATCCACTGTTCATTAAAAAAATTCCAAAAAATCTTTCTAAAAAATTTTGTGATGTTCTCGTGTATTTTTCTATCTACTTTGTGTAATATTGGTTTGTATTTTTATACCGTAAAGATACAAATCCGGTTTTAAAATGTCGGTTTTCGTCAAAACATTGCAAAAAAATTATAAAACAAATTTTTTTTTTGTTTTCGTGCATACACCCAAGTCTCTCAAAGATAAAAAAAAAAAACATATCATTTTTTTTGTACATAAAACACAAAAAAAATTCAAAAATATCTTTTAGCATGCATTTTGGCTTTAATAACAAGTTTATTAGAGCCATGAGAACTAGGTCAATATTTCAAAAATTTCAAAAAAATATTTTTTTTTCTTTTAGTATCTGGGATTACGAATTTATACGTAAAACATATTCTTGATATTAAAAAGGTAGTTTTTTTTTATAGACATTAGAACGGATAGGCTTTTACCCGATAAGATAAGGATCTTCTTACGGAGAAGGACTTTTCTTAAACCTTAGATAGACCAATAATTAGAAATACAATAACACCTTAGCTTTTTATCAGACAATCAAACAATGCAGCTTACCTTAGGTAAGACATATTTGGGGTGTTAATACATTCCCTTTACACAACCAGTCCCCATACCCGATCTTTGAGACCAATTAGGGTTCCTAGTGACCAAAATACTTGGTGGCGACTCATTTTCTCACTTTCCACTAATTAAAGACAAGGAATCCTTGTCTCCCTATATTTCTTGATTTCCATATAATTACCTGAGAGTGGAATATTCGCCGCGACGCCGCCCACGTGCGACATTGTACGTGAATTCTATTAGCGACAAGTGCTCCTCCCACTGTCCACCAAATTCCAAAGCATATTCCTTTAGTAAATCTTAGATTGGTCATCAGTCTGAGGATGAAAGGCAATACTGATATTCAAATTTGTTCCCAAGGCACGTTGTATGTTTGGCCAGAAACATGAAGTAAACCTTGGGTCTCGGTCTGAAACAATTGATAATGGGACTCCATGAAGCCTCACAACTTCATTCACACAAATCTTGGCCAACTTGTCAACTGGATCCGTCATTTTTACTGGTAGGAAAATGGTAGACTTAGTTAGTCAATCCACAATGACCCAGATTGCATCATTTTCCTATTTCCCCTAGGCAGTCCCAACACAAAGTCCATTGTGATCATCTCCCATTTCCACTCAGGAATTTGTAGTGGTTGTAATAGCCATGTCGGTTTGTGGCGCTCCACCTTTACTTGTTGGTAAATACCACATTTTTTCATAAATTCAGCCACTTCTTTTCTCATATTTGGCCACCAATAGTATTCTTTCAAATCCTGATATATCTTAGTATTACTTGGATGTACAGTGAACTTAGATTTGTGGGCCTCTTGTAGTATCTTTTCTTTTAGGAACTTGTTGTCAGGTACGTACATGCATTACCTTAACATTACAATTTCATCATCTCCCATTCGGAAAAGAGTTTCACTCACCAATTCCAGCTTACTTCTTACTTTCAACACTTTATCATCAATATGTTGTGCCTCTAATATTTGCTCTCAATACCCTGACCTCACCCTTAATTGAGCCATCAAAGATCCTTCCAAACTCACATTTAGCATTGCCCCCAATCTCCAACTCATTTAAGGTTTTCTCATCCTAGGTCGTTGGTCCACCTATAATTGCCTTGTCTTTACGGCTGAGAGCATTCGCGACTACATTCACTTTTCCTGGATGATAATCTATAATGCAGTCGTAGTCCTTAATTAATTCTATCCATCTCTGTTGTCGCATGTTCAACTCCTTTTATGACATCAAATATTTCAGGCTCTTATGATCCATGAAGATTCGAACCCGGGATCCATAAAAGTAGTGCCTCCATACTCATTATTGTTATCCATTTTTGGGTCCTCACAAAAAAGAAGAGAAAATACAAAAAAATCAAAAATATATTCGAAAGAAAAAAAAAATTAATAGCAGTGAGAAGAGAATGCCAGAGCGCCAAGAAAATGATCAAAAATTGGTTGAGGAGGTTAAGAAATACAAAGATTGAAATTTGACAGTATATTTTTGACTGATGCGAGCTCTGTTGACAAAGAAAATTCAATTTGAGGAATAAAAGTCCAAAATCATATGGTTATGGACTCAATTAAATTTTATTTAAGGTTTAATTGAATTTATTGAGGGTTTGATTGCAAGAAAAATTGATTTTTAAGTCAATTTAGGCTTTAATTGGAAGAAATTAAAGTTCAGGGGTCAAATTATAATTTTTAAGAGTTAATTTGGTCAAATCAGGGGCTTAATTTATAAATATCAAGTTTGTTGGGCAATTAGAAACTTGATTGAAGAAATCTAAAATCAAGGACCAAATTGAAAAAGATGCGTAAATATAGGGGCTAAAATTGACTGAATAAGGGGCTTGATTACAATGTTTCAAAACTTCAATGACCAAACTAAAAATAACCATTCCCATCCCAAAATGACATCATTTTGAAGAAAAAACCATTCATCTTCTTCATCTCACTAGACCAAGAAAAAAAAAACGGACACCCCACGATCGCCATTACTCTTGCAATAACAACAATCGGTCGCCTTATTATTTGGAGGCGACCGTATGGCATTCTCTGGCTTTATAAAAAGCATGATACTCAATCGGGTCACTAGCTTAGGCTAGTGACTAGGCTGGGCTGGTTGGGTCCAACCTAGCCATATAGGCTAGTTCAAAAAAAGAAAAAATAAAGAGAACAGGCCAGGCTGGGCCTCAGGCCTAGTCAGAAATGCTTTGTTTTCATGCATACGACCAAGTCTCTCAAATATAGAAATTTCCATATAATGTTTTCAAAAATCAAAAACAAAAAAAAAATATCTTAGCATGCATTTTTGGCTTTAATAACTAATTTGTTGAAGTCATGAGAACTAGGCCAATATTAAAAAAAAATTAAAATTTTTTTGTTTTCTTTTAATATCAAGGATTACGAACTTATACGTTAGATGTATTTCTGATATTAAAAAGGTAGTTTTTTTTTTATTGACATTGGAATAGTTAGGTTTTACCCGATAAGATAAAGATCTCCTTACTGAGGAGGACTTATCTTAAACTTTAGACAGATCAATGATTAGAAAACATGACAATACCTTAGCCTTTATCAGAGATTTAAACAATGCAACTTACCTTAGGTAAGGTGTATTTGGGTTGCTAATACCTTCCTTTTACGCAACCAATCTCCGAGCCTGATCTCTAAGACTAGTTAGGGTTCCTAGTGACCAAAATACTAGGTGGCAACTTCCATTCACTCTATACACTGATAAAAGATAAGAAATCCTTGGCTCTCCGATTACCTGGATAAACTTACAAGAGTGGATGATCGTTGCGACGCCGCACACATGTGAGACTTATAGGGCAAAAAATACTGCTACTAATTCTAGGTCATGAACTAGGTAGTTGATTTCATGAGTCTTTAGTTGTCTTGATGCATAGGTGACTACTTTTCCATGATGGATTAAGATACAACCCAGTCCATTTCTTGAGGCATCACTGTAGACTACATAGCTTTCTGTTCCGGATGGAAAGGTTAGAACGAGGGTAGTAGTGAGCCTTCTTTCTAATTCTTGAAAACTCTCTTCACACTCCTTTGACCACTCCCATCTTATATTTTTTCTAGTGAGTCGTGTTAATGGAGTTGTTATTGTTGAAAAACCTTCAACAAACCTTCTATAGTATCCTGCCGAACCAAGGAAACTACGGATTTCAGTTACCGTAGTGGGCCTTTCCCATCTTAGAACTGCTTCCACCTTCTGAGGGTCTAAAAAAATGCCTTCCGAAGATACCATGTGCCCTAAAAAGATTACTTCATTCAACTAGAAGTCACATTTATGCAACTTGGCATACAATTAGCGACTTCTCAAAGTCTGTAGTGTTTGTCTCAGGTGTTGTTCATGCTCCCCATAGGATTTAGAGTAAACCAAAATGTCATATGATGAAAAATGTGTCAAGGTATGGTTGGATTACTCTATTCATTAAATCCATAAAAAGTGTTGGAGCATTCATTAATCCAAATGGTAGTACCAAGAACTCATAGTGTCTGTAGAGAGTTCTAAAAGCAGTTTTCGGCACATCTTTCCACTTGATTCGCATCTGATAGTACCCTGACCTTAAATCAATTTTCGAGAATACTCTAGCCCCCTTCAACTGAACGAATAAATCATCTATCCATTGGAGTTCCATCTTTCAGCTGACGGTAATCTATGCAAAGCCTCAAAATTCCATCTTTCTTCATAAATAAAACAGGTGACCCCTAAGGTGAGTTGCTTAGTCGTATGAACCCTTTTCTTTCCACTTGATTCGCATCTGATAGTACCCTGACCTTAAATCAATTTTCGAGAATACTCTAATCCCCTTCAACTTAACGAATAAATCATCTATCCATTGGAGTTCCATCTTTCAGCTAACGGTAATCTATGCAAAGCCTTAAAATTCCATCTTTCTTCATAAATAAAACAGGTGACCCCCAAGGTGAGCTGCTTGGTCGTATGAACCCTTTGTCTAAAAGCTCTTGCAATTGAATTTTCAACTCATCCAATTCCTTAGGGGCCATTCTATATGGTGGTTGGGCTATAGGAGACACCCTAGGCAATATGTCGATGGTGACTTCAACTTTTTTTTTGGGGGTAGTCCTGGCAATTCTTCTAGAAATACATCCAAAAATTTCCTCATAATTGGAATGTCAGACAATCCTATCTTACCCTTTTCTGAATTTATCACATAGGCAAGGTATGTCGTACAACCTTTCTTTAGTAGTTTTCTCGCGGTCATAACCGAGATTATGTTTGTTGGATTGGAAACTCTCTCCCCCTTAAAGACTATTATTTCACCCTTAACCCCTTGAAAGGTTACTGTTTTGGTTACTGTTTTTGTAAAGCAGTCTAGTCGAGCTTTATTCTTACCTAACCAATTCATGCCTAGAATTATGTCAAAATTATTTAATTCTAGAGGTATTAAGTCTACTTCTACCTCATACCCATTAATACCAATTTTCACCCCTTCGAACACAACATCTGTTTCTACAGTTTCACCTAGGGGTGTCCCTAATAACAAACCCCTTTTCTACCCTTTTTGTCTCCTTACTCGGTTTGGATACTTTTTTATTAGATATAAAAGAGTGGGTGGCACCCGAATCAAATAAAACATGCATTTATGAAACATTCAGTATTAGCTTACCTGCCACCACATCTGATGCTGCTTTGACATCTTTCTGGTTTGTGTGGAAAACCCTTCTTTGACCCCTTTCATTTTGCACTTTGGGTCGTCCCCTATTTGAGGTGACTTTTGTCTAAGTCCACTTTCCTGGTCTGTTCACCGTGATGGACTGTTGGTGACTCTGATTTTGCTGCCTTTGACTCTAATGTTGTTCAGTGTTTAACTGGGGGCATTCTCTTTTAAAATGACCCTTCTCACCATAATGATGTCTCCCTCTTCCCAAATACTGGCAAGCTCTGCACCGGTACCCTTCTCCTCGACATATATAACATCGGCCAAGTGAAACCAAACAGGTACTAGGGTGTTTTTGTTCATATTGCGCACAAAAAGGATAGACAATATCTTTCTGATCATTAGACCCCCCCTCCCCGTAGCAACAATCCTGGAGCGGGTCTGACCACTTCTTGACTTCCCACTGATATTCTGTCGAGAAGTAATTGATGTCCCCTATTTTTTCTTGAATTAAAAGAATTACGCTTCTACCCTTCTTTGGAAGTGGTGGCTTGCCTAAAAATTCCATATCCTTTCGTTTTCCTGCACCCCCATGACTCTGTTGGCCTTCTCTCATATAAGCCTTTTAGGCTTGTGCTGCTTCAATCAGTTCCCTTACTGTCTTTAACTTTAAAGCAATCAACCCCTGCTTCAAATCTTGTCTAAAGCCATCCCTTAGCCTTTCTATCATGTGTTGTTCTAATGGGACATAATGTGGTGCAAATAGTGAGAGGCCATGGAATTACCTCTTGTACTCGAGTATCGACATCCCCTCCTATCTCAAGGATAGGAATTCTTGTTCCTTCATCTTTCGATGATATTTGGAGTAATATTGATTCTCAAACTCTATAACAACTCGACTTTTTCATAGCCAAAATCGGTGAATTTTTTTTATAAGTCTTTAGGTTCTTGATACTTTTCATAATATCATTCTGTGAATTTATAAATACATTTCATTCATTAGCAAGGCACAACCCATATAGGGTAAAGTAAATCAACATCCCATAAAAGTGACAATACACATTCTCGCAACGATATTTAGGGTTTATCGTAACAGAATTATAGTGTAGTGCAATACTCATGGGATTTCACAATACAACATTCTTACAAAAGAGAATATCACATACATCCATTCACCACATCATATGTTTACAAGATCATACTTTCACACTCGTATTCCATTACAATTTTAGATACAAGTCTTTACAAAAGTGTCGAATGACAAATATCCAACTAGTTTGTTCGTTCTTATCAAACACATAACACCTAAAATATAATATTACATAACACCTTTCAAAGTATGTGAGACTGTGGAATGGGCTTTCCTGCGCATTTTGATTGTGTGATGTCCCTATTACAAAAACAAAATAGATATAAGGATTGTAAATAATCTAAACATAATAATAAACAATAAGAAGGATGCTATCGTTACTTTTCGTTATCAACTGAAAATGAGTACACCTTTTCATTTACTTCACATATGCATTATACAATCCTTATTATTTTGCTAAATATATTATTCTCACTAATATGCCCCAACCTTTCCATAGGAGTTGTGGGGCTGAAGTTTAATCATTGGTTGGGGTTAATTACTTCCCTTTAACCCGGTCATCCACCTTGGAGACTTTTAGTTGTAGCTAATCGCAACATCTAATCTCGGTTATTCGTCTCAGATGCCATTAACCAAAACTAATCACAAAATCAAACCCATCATCTCTTACAGATACCATTAGCCGAAGCCAATCATCATAATCAACTCGACCATCCATCTAGGATGCCAATAGCCAAAGTTAATCATCAATCACAACTCGGTCATCCATCTCGGATGCTAATAGCTGAAGCTAATCATCAATCATAACCCGGTCATCCATCTCAGATGCCATTAGCCGAAGCTAATCAACAACTCAACCAATATTTCATAATCAATTTAACATTCGTCAACAACTCAATCAACATTTCATGGTCGGTTTAACATTCGTCAACAACCCAATTTCATCAACAACTCAATCAACATTTCATAATCGATTTAACATTCATCGATAACCCAATTTCATTAACAACTCAATCAACATTTCATAGTCGGTTTAACATTCATCGACAACTCAATTAACATTTCATAATCGGTTTAACATTCGTCAACAACTCAATCAACATTTCATAGTCGGTTTAACATTCATCGACAACTCAATCAACATTTCATAATTGGTTTAGCATTCATCAACAACTCAACCAACATTTCATAGTTGGTTTAACATTCGTCAACAACCCAATTTCATCAACAACTCGATCAACATTTCATAGTTGGTTTAACGTTCATCAACAACCAATTTCATCAACAACTCGATCAACATTTCATAGTCGATTTAACATTCATCAGAACACAATAATATATCCTCAAACAAGTCATTTCAAAACATTAACATTATATAAGAAAAAGGTGGAAACCACCTACCTGCTCATCCCGTGGGATGTCCTTGTCTTGTTATGTATCTGATCCCGGTTGTACCACCTATCATATCAATGGTCACAAATCAGTACATTCAGATTCAGTAATCACACAACTCGTCACCATACAAATTTCAACAATACACATGTTCACATTCTAGTGTTTATATATTACAATCATACAATGCAACAATTTTAATCATTGAACCAATTCTAATATGTAATCTGCCGCATAAATTTATTAGCGAAACTGGTTCGCTGGGACACATAATCGTCAGCGAAACTGGTTTGTTGGTGACACAAACTCGTTAGCGAACTAAGTCTCTAGAACATAGAATTCGGCAGTGAAACTGGTTCGCTGGTGACACAAACTCGTCAATGAACTGAGTTGCTGGAACACAAAATTGTCAGCGAAACTGGTTCGTTGGTGACGAAAACTCGTCAGGGAATTGACTTGCTGAAACATAGAATCATTAGCGAAACCGGTTCGCTGGGGATGCAAACTCATCAGCGAACTGATTTGCTGGAACATAAAATCATCAGCGAAACTGGTTCGCTGGTGACACAAACTTGTCAGCGAACTGATTCCTTGGAACACAGAATTCGGCAGCGAAAGCTGACTTGCTAGTGACCCTTATTCGGCAGAAATTGCCAACGCGTGCATACCACTACTACGCAACACAGTTTCACAACTGACACTAAAATTGTCAGCACATATTGTTTTCGACTGACATAGAAATCATTGACAAAAATTAAGCCGCAGATGACTTTAAAATCATCAACGCAACATAGTTTCGCAGCTGACGCTGAAATCATCAGCGTACATGATTCACAACTAACTCAGAAATCATTGATGAAAACTTAGTTGCTGCCAACTCAGAAATCATCAACGCAACACAGCTTCACAATTGACACTGAAATCGATAGCGCATATGAGTTAGGCTGACGCAAAAATTGTTGAAGAGAACTGAGTGGCTCCCGAATCAGAAAACATCACCGCAACATAGTTTCACAGCTGACACTAAAATCATCAGCGCATACGATTTATGGCTAATGCATAAATCATCAAGCCACACGATCATACCTTTAATTTTTTTTAGTTCCATCATGCTAAATTCATCAACAAAATCTACTAATCAATGCATATCATACAAGGATATCATTTCCATCCTATGACTTATCCCTCTAAGGATCATGCAAGGTCCCTTCATTGTTTCCCCTTTTCCCTGTAAACCCAAATAAAAAATAAAAAAGAGAGGGTAAAGCCAAAAATTGACCCCACCATCGCTGCCCATTTCTTAATCGGCAGCGACACAGTTTATCAGTGTCGATTTCTGAATCGATGGCGACATAGTTTTTGCTGCCGATTTTTGAATCGGCGGCGACATAGTTTTTTGGTGCTGATTTTTTAATCGACAGCGGCACAGTTTTTGGCTGTCGACTTCTGAATCGGTAGCGACATAGTTTTTTATGTTGCCGATTCCTGAATCTATAGCAGCACAGGTTTTGGCTGCCAACTTCTGAATCAGTAGCGACACAGTTTTTTTCGACCGATTTCTGAATCGACAGCGACACTATAAAACCCAACAAAAATTAGTGTTGGACTAGCCTATCCTAGAGGAGAATTGGAATAGAAATCAACCCAAGATAACCCAAAATAGGGACAAGTATAAGGTAGAACAACCCCCAAACACCCCAGCACACTTATAGGGGCTATAAATACGATAGAGAAAGGGTGACCCTTACTTTTCCCAAAGACCAGTTGCAGCAGCTGCCTGTGTCCAGCTGCATGCTCTTGCTCCTCTACCTCTTCTCAACAGAAAACCGGACCCAATCCAGTTGCATGGCCCCTCCATTAAATGTGTGAGCTAAAGGAAACCTAGAGAGTGAGGTTAGCGACTGAAATTATGGAAGGAGAAAGGGTGTAGCAGGCCTGCCAAGTCGCAAAAGAAAAGAAGATGAGAAAACCAAACAGAAAAAGAAAAAGATACCTCTGAAACTACACTTGGAACCTGTTAAAAAACAGTGAGGTATGAACCAGAACCCTTCTCCACTGTTCTTGTGACTTTGGGACTGAAAAGGAAGAATAAAACCCTAAGCAAATGGCCTAGGATCTTTACACTAGTTGTTAAGGAAATCTAGTCTAGAAAGAGGGATAAAGCGAGGTTGATTAGGGGGACCTAGTTCCAGAACATTTAACAAAAGAAATAAACAAATTTTAAAAGCATAAACTTGGAGGGATGACCGACCATAGTGAGGGTTGAACATGTAAATGTGTGATGAAATGCTTGAAAATGACATTGTTGAACTCCTATACCATATTCAAACTAAAACAGAATGTATGGGGATGATTAATGCTTTGATTTTTCACACATGATGGAAGAACTTACATGAAAGGTGTAAAGAAATGATGTAATGCATGAAGTGTGTGATTCTACAGGATTTTAAGAACAAATTATATGTTGGAACTGAAATGCATGTTGATGTTCATGCTTGAAATTGTGTGATTCTGCTGGAAGTTAAGAACAAATTGTATGCTGGAACCGAAATCCATGTTGATGTTTATGCTTGAAACTGTGTGATTCTGCTGGATGTGAAGAACAAATTGTATGCTGGAACTGAAATGCATGTAGATGTTCAAGATTGAGATTGTGTGATTCTACTGGATTTTAAGAACAAATTATACGTTGGGACTGAAATGATGTTAATGTCCTTGCTTGAATTTTGAGATGGAGATTGGTTGCAGCATGACTTTGTGGTGTCGGCAGAGAATCAGTCTTCGCTGCCGAATTGTGTTGTTCGCAACGAATTAATTTTGGCTGCCGAATTGTGTTGTTCACAACGAATCAGTGTTCGCTGCCGAATTGTGTTCTCTACAACGAATTAGTTTTCGCTGTCGAATTGTGTTATCTACGGTGAATTAGTTTTCGCCGCGGAATTGTGTTATCTGCAGCGAGTTAATTCTCGTTGCGCTGTCGAATTGTATTGTCCGTAGGGAATTAGTTTTCGCTGCTGAATTGTGTTGTCTGCAGGGAGTCTGTTTTCGCTGTTGAATTGTGTTGTCTGCAGCGAGTCAGTTCTCGCTGCACTGCCGAATTGAGTTGTCCGCAGCGAATTAGTTTTCGCTGCCGAATTGTGTTGTCTGCAGCGAATGAGCGTTCATTGTTGAAATTATGTTGTTTGCAGTGAATAGGCGTTCGCTGCCGAAATTGTATTGTCTACAGTGAATTAACATTCACTGCCAAAATTGTGTTGTGTGCAGCGAATCAACGTTTGCTGCTGAAAATTTATGTTGTCTACGGCGAGTTAGCGTTCCCTACCGAAACTGTGTTGTGTGCAGGGAATCAACATTCGTCGAAAATTTTTGTTGTCTGCAACGAATCAGTGTTCGCTGCCGAATTGTGTTCTCTACGACGAATTAGTTTTCATTGTCGAATTGTGTTATCTACGGTGAATTAGTTT
>Ga0307517_10010531_pt1 | contig 12934 bp, 7 predicted proteins | sample 23_EM_MG_FD_194515 | JGI IMG/M metagenome (GOLD analysis project Ga0307517, IMG submission 194515) | Populus trichocarpa ectomycorrhiza microbial communities from riparian zone in the Pacific Northwest, United States - 23_EM | ecosystem: Host-associated > Plants > Roots > Unclassified | place...
ACAAAGGATATGACCACAAAATGTTGCCAGCAATCAATATATACAATATCCAATTTGGCAAAGAATGGATATAAAATTTTAGAGGAAAAAAACCCCAAATAAATGAACTAGGTAATAAATCGTTTTCCCCCCAACAATGGCTGCCCTCTCTAATAATCCAAATAACAAGTGCTAGTTTGAGCGATAGAACCATGAAAGAAACTAAATGAATTTATTATCTATCATTAATTTAGCAAAACATATAAAGGTCAATTTCTTTCCCATTAATTCCACATATTACTATCTTTTTCATTAGGGATTCTTGAAGGTGATGAATATCAATCGACACCAACATGAATAAACAAGTTAACTTTTTTAGATAATTATTTTTTATAAATAATATATAAAATATGAATATTATCAAATTCAATACAAAACTCGATTGATATGTATGCATTAATATCATATATATTTATATATAAAATAAATATAATTTCATTTTTTAATTAATATATATATATACATACATATATATATATATATATAATTTCATCTAAATAATAAATAGTACTCACGAAATACTCAAAACTCTAATTTTTTTTTTATATAAATATCTAAAATTTTTAAACCTTTAAATACCCTTGAATATATATCAATTGACATCCTGTTTTTCATTGTACCAACAAATACACATTCCTTTAGTTTGACCAGCTAATAAAACTATCCATGTTGCCATTAATGTTACATATCCTCTCTCCCTCCTCCCTCTCCTCCTCCCTCTCCTAATTCTCTTCCTCTCTCTTATATTATACATAAAGCTTACGAGCACTTTTCAGATTTTCAAATCTAAAAAAAAAGCCATCCACATACTAAAAACATTATTGTATTAAGTCTAGCATGCCCAAACAAACAAAAACATAAAAACAAACAAACGCCCATAGATCTCAACACAAGTTGTGGTTGATATCCAATCTCTCCACTTGCACTGCAGAAGAAGAGAACAAATTAAATTCACATTAACATATCAAAGACTACTTAATGTCTCCCACCTCTTCATCCCCCTAGCTCCAAGTCACTCGAAGAAAAGGAGAAGAAGCGTCCATTTCTCCTCTCAATTTCTTCATGCAGTAAATATTTATACCAATATAGTTGCACCATAGCCATAGTATATTTGATATATCTATATAGAGTGCAGACTTGTTAACCTTTCTTTAAGGTTCCTTTTGAGTTCTTTTTTGGGATTAATGCTAGCTGTGTCACCCTTCAGAAACACTGCAACCACCAAGAATGAGAGCCAAGAACAGATGGAGAGTTATTCTACTATTGTCAATGGAGAGTTCCCGGACTTCTGCGATGGGGACTTGCTCGAAAGCATCGATTTCGATGATCTTTTTGTCAGTATTAATGAAAAGGATGTTTTGCCAAATTTGGAGATGGATCCCGAAATCCTTGCTGAATTCTCAGTTAGTGGTAGCGGGGGCGAGGAATCGGATGTGAACACATCTATGTCGAATGAGAAAGTGGAGGATAATAGTATTCGAAGGAAAGATGAGGAAGATAAGTTTTCAGGTTCAGGTTTGGACTCGAGTTTGAGTAGTAGAGGAGAGGAGATTGTGAGTAAGAAAGACGAGTCCGTGGTTGTTAATCCGGTGCCCAGCGAAGATGGTGAAAAGGGAAGAAAGCCAACAAAACAAGGGAAGAACAACAATAATCAAAGGAAGAGGAAAATGAAGGTAAACAAATTGATTATGCTTTTATTATTTAATTTTATTAGGGTTTGTTTCAGTCATCTATATAAAACAAAAAACTTGGATTTTTTGAAGAAAAAAAAACTAAGATTCTTAATAAACAAAAAATAATTAGATTAATTTTGTGGGGTTGACATATTTAGATTAGGTGCTAAATACTAAATATATTAATCTCTCTCAATCAATATGGCTGCTCAGCAAACTCCATGGGGGCCAAAGAGATCACGAGATGCATGGGAGACTGAGAATTATCCATAAGATTCAAAAGAGCTGTCTGTTTTGGTTGAAAAAAAAGTCTCTTTGGCTTTCTTTTTTATTATTTTATTAATTTTTGTTTTTATGTTTAGTGAAAAAGGTTAATTTTCTTGAATTGTGTGTAGGTGGATTGGACACCAGAGCTGCACAGGAGGTTCGTGCAAGCAGTGGAGCAGCTAGGGGTGGATAAGGCAGTGCCTTCGAGGATTTTAGAACTTATGGGAATTGACTGTCTCACTCGCCATAATATTGCTAGCCATCTTCAAGTATATACTACACACTGGAAAATTCTTCTGCTCTAAGTACTTAATTTTTTCTTACATTTTTCACATGCTTATACCTTCAACATTTCATTTCATTAGCCAACAAATTGACTCCCTGACTGTACGATCTATTTGAGATTCGTTTACTTTCAAAACATAAGAAATTTCTAAGCACTGCAGGCCAATAGAAACTGTCTACATATAATTACTTTTTTGATTTTGCATGATTTGGATTAGCATATACTTTATTGATAGCTGAGAAAATGGACATTTGGAAATAAATTTTTAGGAATTTGTATATAAAGTCTTGTTTTGGGATTATTTTATTATATTGGATGATTAATTTTGATATATATGATTAAAGGGATTTGATGACTGTTGTGTGCAGAAATATCGATCGCACCAGAAACATTTGCTAGCGCGTGAGGCCGAGGCAGCAAGCTGGAGTCAAAGACGGCAAATGTATGGAACCGCTGCCGCGTCTGGTGGAGGTGGAAAGACGGACATAAGTGCATGGCATGCACCCACCATGGGGTTCCCTCCTATAATCCCCATGCACCACCACTTTAGACCATTACATGTATGGGGACATCCCTCCATGGACCAGTCCCTAATGCATATGTGGCCTAAACATCTAGCTCATTCTCCTTATTCACCGCTGCCGCCGCCACCTACATGGCACCAACCAGACCCTTCATATTGGCACCACCACGCCCACCAAAGGGTATGCCCTAATTAGCTCCTTCTTTCTACTTAATCAATCAAAGGATAGAAAAAAGAAGGAAAAGAAATGGGATAGCTAGCCTTTTCTAATTTAGTTACGTTACTTTTTGAGTAGGGTCCAAATGTACTAAACCCAGGGACACCATGCTATCCACAGCCACCAGCAACTGTAAGCATCGATATTGCTACTCTTTTGGAGTCTTTAAAGTTGTCTGTATCTTTTTGGATACATATAGAACACCAGCATATGTTGCAATTAATAGCGTGTGTGTGTGTGTGTGTGTGTGTGTGTGTGTGTGTGTGTGTGTGTGTATAAGCAGTTTTGGATAATCTACAAATGATCATCTATTGCAGAGATTTCATGCACCTCCTGTCCCAGGAATCCCACCCCATGCCATGTACAAAGTAGATCCCGGCACTGGCGTCCCAGCCAGACACAATTCAGGCCCCGACCCTTTCTTAGACCTTCATCCGGTGAGCCTCCCTCTTCTTCTCAGCATTCTTGTTTTTTCCCCTTTTATACGTTTCAGTTTATGCTCCTTACCTTAATATCTTGGGTTCAATTTCAAAAGGAAGGCCGGAGAAAATAATTTCAAAACTGATCCGAGCATACCTCTTATCGTTGAGACCAGATAAAATGAAGAACTTTTTAATATGTTATGTGTATTTATATTTAATATTGTTGGAAAAAATAAAGAAGAAAATAGCAGTGGGAAGAAAACAATATAAACAAGTTTTATAAACCTTCTATCATAGCTTAAGTATAATCGCATTAAATAATAATGAATTATATTTGTTATTAACTATTCATGCTCTTGTTTAGAAGTGCGTCTCGAAATGGAGGTTTGTAAAAAATTAATTTTTTTTTATGTTTTTAGACTGTTTTAATTATTTTAATATATTAATGTTAAAAATAAATTTTAAAAATGAAAAAAAAATATTATTTTAATATATTTTTAAATAAAAAATACTTTGAAAAACATTATAAATATACATTGTTTGCATTTTAAAAATTGACAAAGAGTTTTCTTCATATTCCCCTTCTCTCTTTATTATTTTCTTCGTTCCCTTTTCTTTTTTATTTCTTCTTGTTATTTTTATCTGTTATTGTTAATAGACATATATTTACGAGGATAGAGAGTTATAACATCAAAACCTTTGGCAGTGAAGAGTTAGGCTTCATCATTATATATCTCGTATATATTAAATTATTAATATAAACAGTATTAATGTGGATATATATGGGGTTGAACCAGGTGACCCAAATCCATTTTTCCTATATTACTTTCAGTTAATTATAGATTTGAATAAAAAAGCATCTGTGTGTTAGTGAACTTATTGACTGTCTAATGATTCATGGCAACATGTTTTGCAACAGACAAAAGAGAGTGTCGATGCAGCTATTGGTGATGTTTTATCGAAGCCATGGCTGCCACTCCCTCTTGGACTGAAACCTCCAGCTACTGATAGTGTTCTAGTGGAGCTGCAAAAGCAAGGAGTTCCAAAGATACCACCAACGTGAGCTTGAACCCTAGAGAACATCCCGAATTCTGAGGCAGTTTCTTCATCACCAGCCTTCAAGACCACAAAAAAAAACCCTAAATTCGACGACATTTCATATATTAGATGTTCATATACATCTAATGAGCGAGTTTTTCTTCTTAACTTGCCCCCTCCCTTCATTAGTTCTTGACTAAATGAAACTGGGTATTGCTTTCTTGTTCTTGCTAGAACAAACTTTGTTCATTAATCGACTTGGAAATTAAATATAGGTTTTGTAATATTTCTATATATATATATAAAATCAAATAATCTATTCTTGCCAATGAACTTGACTCAATTCTCTTAATGCCAAATCAAATAATCCTAAAACATTTACCCAAATAAATAAATAAATTATCAAATCAACCCCTAGAACTAATTTTTATATTCACAGTTGTATTTTCAGATTTACATGAATCAACCTCTCTAAACAAATATTTCTATATATATATATATATATAATCAAATAATCTATTCTTGCCAATGAACTTGACTCAATTCTCTTGATGCCAAATCAAATAATCCTAAAACATTTACCCAAATAAATAAATAAATTATCAAATCAACCCCTAGAACTAATTTTTATATCAATCATCACCATTGTATTTTCAGATTTACATGAATCAACCTCTCTAAACAGTTAACATCATAATTTTCAAGGAAAGTTACCCACTTAAATTCTAGAGTATTAGTTTGGAGCTTTAGAAACCGGATAACATTAGCTATTTCTATCCAAATATCATAAAGTAAATCTAAGTATCACACTTTTTTTTTTAATGTGTGATGAATCATCATATTTTATACATAATTCATTTACTTAAGAAGCCTATGATTAGAAATGCCAAAGGCAGAGTATTAGTCCAACATACATGAGTTTGATAGACCACCAAGTCAAAATGCATGTTGATATGGCAATATATCAGACCAAACTTATTCGAAATCAGCTATGCGTTGAGTCCAAGTGCATACAAGTCAAGCAATATGTTAGATCCAACTTCCTCATATTTAGCTACGTGCTGAGTTCAAGTGCATGTGGGTCTGTCAAGATGTCAAACCCAACATCCTTGAAAGGATTGTTCCCATCAACATTAATGTTATATATGAAAAAATGTATAAAAGTTTTCTTTAGGTATGCTGCTTTTCTATCAGCATTAATGTTGTGAAAGAGTACAAGGGTTATAAATACTTTCTTAACTACTTAAATAAAGGGTTCATGATCTTTATTCTCTTATCATATATTCTCAAACAAATATTTTTATTCTTAGAATTTAATGTTCATCTTCTCATTTATTATAATCTCTTACTAAAAAGTCACTGACTAATTCATCTGAAGATCCCAAAACAATATATAAAATGGTTGTTTTGTGGGAACTGAAGCTTCTACCATCAATCCTCTGATCTACCAGTTCCTAAGAATACAATTCTGACATGAATGTGTGATTACTCATTATCCTAACACTAAAAAATCATGTTATTGAGTGTATTGAATTTTAGAATATCATCAATGTAATTTCTTAAATTTTAGAGGGTTATTTTCTTAAAAAAAAAAAGTGTGAAAAAAATATTAATTAGAGGGTGGTTAAGATTAAGTTGAAACAGGGGTGATTGATACAAGAAATTAGTTTTTGAGGTTGATGAAAGATTGAATGATAAAATTTTTATTTTATGGTAACTATGTATTGCCATAATTATTTTTTTTCTGGTTATGGAAAATATATTCCAAATCTTTTGAGTTTCATATTACCAGTTTCATAAGTCCAAAAGAATTAGGTCAAATTACTTTCATATACTAAAGTAAGACCTTTATTTCTAGTTCTAAATACAAAATTTCCATGATGTAATTTATATTGGTGTATTAATAATATGTCAATATGGAGAGGATAGGGTTTATTTGAATTTAATTCAGGATTTTTAATATATATATATATATAGTTATCCATACAATTCTTTGCTAAATTTTAAATCACAATCAAGATTCATACTTTCTATTTTGTTAAAAAAAAAAACTCTAAACACTTTTATTTATAAGAATTAAAAAGATTATAGTTTTACTTAAAAAAAAAAAACACTTTGATTGGTTCCATACCTCAAAAAAATTGAGAGCTGAACTGATGAAGGACCAGCAAGAGCTGATAATATTGCATAAATTTAAAAACTGGGGACCAAAGTATAATGTTACTAAAACTATATATATATCATTATAACGTCAAAAGAAAATATGAAAAAAATAATAATGAATCTTTGTTCTCTTTTTTTGATAATTTATATTCAGTAAACTACAACAAAACTTTCAAGTTAAATTTTTATTATATTCAAACTCTATTTATTATTTATAATATAAAAAAATTAAATATTTATACTTTATTCATTAAATTTAATATTTTTAATTACCTTTAAAAAAGCCCATTGTCTAAAGAAACTTCTTCTGAATAGGCCCACAACTTGGACCCATTTGGTTTTTTGAGACAAATTCCATATCTTCTTCCATTGATCCAGAACAAAGAGATTTCCCTTAGAAATCAGAACCCAGCCCGTGCTTCTCCCTTGCCTGGTCCCAGGAATAATGTTTTTACTATCTTGCCCTTTTAAAAAAACTAATAAGATGATGGTTTAAGGTGAAATTGTCTGTACAATATGACCATTTGGGCATTTTAAAATTGACAAATGATAGGACAAACATTTCATCTTTTAATTTTTACTATCTTACAGCTAATTTTGATGGTCAAAAATATTTTTAATAATTTATTTTATTCTAAAACATATAAAAAAATTAATTTTTAATAAAAAAAATAAATTTTAGGGAACGTGGTTTGCACCACGTTCTCAAATACTCTTTTAGTGTTGTTAAATTGATCATCATTTTTTTAATTGTTATTTATGAAATATGAGATATTTTTTAGAATTGATTTTTTTTATGATTTTCCACTCCATTTTTTCCCTATTAGATTTTATCCTTATTTTTGTGATTATTATTTTTTTTGCTTTGACAATTTTTTTTTCGATTTCATCATTCGACATTAAATCGTTGTTCTAGCATACGGTTTCTTTCGATGTCATCATGTATCCTTTGAGGTTTGTATTGTATTGGCGAACTCTTTTGGTGGTCAGAGATGTCTACGGTGGAGTTATGATGAGTCTTCAGTAAGCTTTTCTTTATTTTTTTCCTGAATGTGATATTGGTGACTCATCTTTTAGTTAATTATTGCCAAATATTTTTTTTATGGTTTCTTTTCTATAGTTGTCTAGTTTTTTAATCACATTATTCGATCTTATTAGATTCAGTTAAATCAATGACCCGAGTATCGGGTTTTCTTGTTTTTTTTAAAAAAACACTATCATTGTCTAAACATCCTTTTTTTTATGTTAAAAAAATTTGGATGGCCCGCGGCATAACGCGAGCCATCGATCTAGTATACACTATGTATATTAGATATATATTATATTGTATCTTACATGTACATATGTATATAATACTATTACACACACACTAGCTGTTACCCCATTTTCTTCAAGTGAGACACGTAACTTGACACTGCCTCGATTTCACACTACCTCAATTTCAGGAGAAGACTTCCAAAACTCAAATCAATAGGTCAATTTATTCCTTCACCGTCAAAAAAGAGACAAGAAGTCAGAAACTTTGAAATCGAGCACCGATCATCACGCCCCGATCATCATGTGTTCTTCACTTTGCTTAAGACAGAATCAAAGAGCGGTGTGAAACATGTCTGTAACTAATCAATAATTATATTTGGTCACCTGGGCCACACGAAGCATAATGCTCATGTTTACTTGTTTTAACAGAATCCTGTGAGCTTGTGTGCTTCTCACTGTTTCAAAACATACTCATGATAATTATAAAATGTTCTTCAACTAGTCAAATCTTAATTTTGTTATCTAGATATTATCAGTTTGAGTTTTATAAATTTGAGAGCTACTGAAGACTTAAATGATTGTTAACTTCAAAACTCGTAAAATTAATCAAGATATGCGCAAGCTAATTCGGACACTCACATTAATAATAATAAAAAAAACTTATAACATTTTGATTCTAATAAACAAAAGGCTCGATTATATCAATATTTTATTTTTATTTAAATTAAAACTTAAACTTATTCAAAACAATCCAAAATTATAGATTTTTAGATTAATTTGCCTTAATAACTATAAACTTGAGATATCATCTGAGTTGATCTTTTACTAACATCAGCAAACAAGACACATTTTACTAAAATTCATCATCTTGTGCCACTTTCTTGAAATTGAGAAAATTGAAAGGAATTGGAGCTGAGAAGCCCACAGGCCATGAAAACCAACGTTACCTCCATATCCAAAGTAAAATTGCCAAAGCAATACCTCCCTCGTAAACTCTGAGAAAAGGAGAAAAGAGTTACTATCTGCACAAAGCCATAAAGTGCAAACACTCCTAGTAGAGAAGGCAGACCAAACCAAAGTAATAATAATAATGATGAAATATGCCCTACCATCCCTCTTTAGCTTCTCGCTTTTCTTGTTGAGGCCTAACTAACTCAACTGCTACGAAGAGATCGAGGACCCCGGATTTTAAACCACACTGGCCCTTCCTTGAAAGCAAAAGGAAGTGCTTTAAGTTTTGTGTTAGCTAGAGAAGCAGAAGGAAGTGCTTTTTGACTAGGAACTCTGTGGGTATATTGTTTTCTAATGAAGATTTGGTGCCGTCTTTTGCTAGACAGTCTCAATGAAAGCACATGCAGCATGGCACTACATGCCATTATTTTCTACCCCACAATTTTCCCTCAATCCACGCATAATTGTGCGGGCTACTAAAAATACAGTGCTCGATAGTCTATAAAAGACTACGGGAAATGAAGCTTCAAACATAGCAAGAGAAGCCTAATTAAAATTTTCTTGATCTCTTGTTAGTCATTTCTCTAATGGCTTCTTTTGGTAAGCAGATGTTTTTCTTCTTTTTTCTAGTGATTTTCTCCTCTATCCAAGCTAGAGAGAGCACGTTCTTTAGTAAGTTCACACATTATAGCATCACAAAAAACAATGGTAAGAAAGAATCCACCATTTCTTCAGTACCAATTCAAGCACCTACATTAGCACCAGCTCCAGCTCCAGCAATAGACTTTCTACCAGATGTGCCATTACTAGCACCAGCACCAGCACCGGTCCTCGGCGAGATTGAGAAGGGCTATGGCCTTTTCGGTGAGGGCTCAGGAACTTCCCCTCGTAAGGAGACTTCAACCACCACCACCACCACCACTGCCGTTGATGAAAATGAGCTTTTGAATGAAGAACTAGATGGTGTGCCCTTCGACAAGAAGTACGAAAATAGCAACTATAACAACAATGGCTACACTAGCAACTACAACAACAACGGCTACAAAGTTGGCAGTGCTAGATATGAGACAGGCAATCAAAACAACAATGGCTACACTAGCAACTACAACAACAATGGCTACAAAGTTGGCAGTGCTAGATATGAGACAGGCAATCAAAACAACAATGGCTACACCAACAACTATTACAACAATGGCTACAAACTAGCTGGTGAAAGCTACGAAACAGAGAATCAAAATAGTGAGAATGGCTACACCAAAAACTACAACAACAATGGCAACACCAACAACAACAACTACAACAACAATGGCTATACCACAAACTATAATAACAATGGCTATGAGACTGAGAGACAAGGGATGAGTGACACAAGATTCATGGAGGGTGGTAAGTATTATTACCATGTGAAGAATACTGAGAGACAAGGGATGAGTGATACAAGGTCCATGGAGGGTGGTAAGTACTATAGCAATGTGAAGAATACTGAGAGACAAGGAATGAGTGACACAAGGTTCATGGAGGGTGGTAAGTACTATAGCAATGTGAAGAATGAGAATTATTATCCTGCTAACGAGTACGAGTCAGGGAAGGTAAGCACTCAAAATCAAGGTTCATATGGAAATGATGAGAACCCTAATGAATTCAACACCATGGAGGAGTATGAGAGCCAGGAGGGATATGAAGAAAGCCAAGAGGAGTCTTTACCTTGAATACTGTTATTGTTGTTAATTTGTAGAGAAAGAAAAGTTAAAGAATTACAGAGGGAGAGCCTTTGATATATATTTGAGAGCAAGGCTAAGTTGTGAGGTCAAATTATCAATTTCCCATTTCATGTGTCATTTTCTTATTTGGTTTTGGGTCTTGGCAATATTTTTCATGGTTTGTGACTCAAAAGGGATGGAGGATTCTACATTTTTTCACTTTCAAGTGAAACATTGTACTATCAAGGATCTTTAATTTGAGCATCCATTGAGTTCTTCAAAACTTTAGCACATGAATGCATGAAATGAAGTTCTGTGTGGTTAAATTATTTTGTTCTACTGTAAATCTTTCATTCAAATCTCATTGTTGGAGTCTTATAATATATGGCTGGAGTTGTAATAACTCTTTCGTGACTAGTAAAAAAGTATACAAGTGAGCCCAAGAAGCTGAAAACCCCCTCCCTGCCTACAAGTTGAGCCTCCCAACATTTCTTACCAAGCTAAGATGTTAATTTCAATGGAAATTTGTGCCGAGGATCTTGAGCTTCTCATGGAAACAGGATTAGGTACACTAAATTGCATTAGTTTCTGCCAGCAATTAGTACCTAAAAGCACCAAAAACAGTAGTGGCGTTGCAAGCCGGACAATGCCAAATTCACCAAAATGCAGTGGAAATTAGGCCTTAATTCTTGAAATGCACTTTATCGAGTGATGAGGCCCCTGATCACTGGCAACTACTTCAGCACAACTTACAGAACAAAATATGTTTCAAATGTTGGATATACAGAGTTCCAAATTCCAGATATAACAACACAGGCAAGCAAACATCTGACTCTGTTGAGATCTTATTTATAGCTCTGGATCTGTTGCTTGGACAGAGGACAAAACATAGCATTTTGGATATCTTGGTTTCTAACCTGCTGCATCTTTGGCCGGCAGTGCAGTTGTCTCTTTCAGGCATAGGCCATATCTCGAGTTTAATCCTGAACATAGAATCACCAAGAAAAGTAATCTCTTGTTTTCATTTCTATTCTACTCCAATTCTCATGGAGGTATGTTGAAAAACAAGAGAAAGTGTAGAAAATCTGACATCAAGCATAGTCGCCATCAATCTGTGGCTTACACAGAATCTACATTGCCATTAGCCGATGTAACTTAGACCAAAACATAATGGCCACCCTGCTATGGAAAGCATTGTTCAACACAAGTACAGAAATACAAAGAAAATGACTGGTGGTGCTCAGGTAATAGCAGAGTGATCGATTTATGACGAAAAATAGCTTACAGATTATGCCTTTTCCTTTTGACAAGCAGCAATACCTAGCTGTGATGGCCCAGCTGCAGAGCAATCAAAAGAGAAAGGATGTCTTGTAGCAGTTCAGACTTCATAACACTACCAATCAAGTATGCTTCTGTATTCCCAGCAGAAGAGAGAAGAATGTGAACCTAAAATGTCAATAAAATAATTGACTAACTAGTAGTGTGTGATCATCTGTAAACCTTGCAGACAAACCTGGTGCCACTTGAGCACAGTAAACGTTTATTTTAGGACCAATCTGTGCTACAGATTCTTTAAGGTTAACATTCAAGAAAATTCTCTTGATGAATGATTATCTTGAAAAACTTTGGATGAAAATTCTGCAAGGAACTCGCAGATAGTTTACGACAAGAATATGAAATGGACTAACAATAACAACAACATGATTACATGACAAATCCTGTTCTGATGAAAATAAAATGGTCTACAGTAATAGCAGAAGGAATCCCAAATGTAAGAAACATTGCTTGTGTTTTCTGCTCTGAATATTGCTTAGGCTGTCCCTCCTTGATGCTATATATTATATATGGGTGGGAACGAATGACATTAATGGAAGAAACATTCGAGTAAGTGTATACACTCATTTAATTTCCAAATGAATCGATAATATAATCTTGTTAAAACCAAAATCTCAATCCTAATAAAATCCTCTTTTTTATAAATATATTTCTTTCTATTTAAAAGAAAAATACCCTTTTTTTTAAACTCGTACCTACTTTAAGGGTTGATCTGAAACCTAGACCAGTCTAAGTTCCAGAAAAAAAATAAAATTAAATGACCCAATCAAAAACCTAGGTTGATCGGTGACCCCTTTAATTTGCGCTTAATCCCGGTTAAAAACTCCACCATCAATCCATTAATTTTAATGAAAAATTAAGTACCCTTTACTAGATTATTCTCTTCAGATTAAAGATTCTTACTAATTTGAACTTGATTGAAACATCAATCCAAACAGAATCTAAGCAACACAAACTTTCGTATTATATAATCTCATAAATAAATCTGGATTTTATATATATAAAAAAACTAAAATTTCATGATGGGTGCATGGTTCATTCTCAGCTCTCTATATCAATCTTT
>Ga0307517_10010533_pt1 | contig 12933 bp, 10 predicted proteins | sample 23_EM_MG_FD_194515 | JGI IMG/M metagenome (GOLD analysis project Ga0307517, IMG submission 194515) | Populus trichocarpa ectomycorrhiza microbial communities from riparian zone in the Pacific Northwest, United States - 23_EM | ecosystem: Host-associated > Plants > Roots > Unclassified | place...
AAGAATGCCAACTGTCACATTGTATCACAAAAAGAGTCAGCAACAAAACAAAAATCCAATCACAGAAGACATGACATATGCATAAAAAATCAATATGTTAGCACATGGCATAAAAAAAGCACGTAGCTCAATTTCGACAACATATTCTTCAGTCATTTGCATTTCTTTTTATCACCATTACCATGTTAGTAGAGTTTATATTTCTATTAATAGCCATTATCATGTTGAACCATTTTATGACTTTCAAGACTGTTCCACCATATAGGATGCATTTTAGTTCTGAGATATTTATAAACTACAATTCGATTTATAAAGCACCCACTATTATTTTTCATTCCCTATATATGATGCAAAGGTTTCAATTTAAAGCTATTTTGAATTACACTGTATCATATACTAGTTGAGCTGGCAACTTTCTCGTTATAAAATCTTCCCCCAAGTAACCATTTAATAGCTAATCCATCCTATTGGATTATATAGTAATTTTTCAACTTGTCATAAAAGTAATTCCAAACTGACCAATGTGCAAAATCTGCAGGTCCGCGTGTAAACAAGAAGTTTGGTATCACAATATCAAAACTCCTATACACAGGTTCAAAAACATGAATATTTCACATGTCTAAAGAAGAGGCTTTTGACTAGAATTTAGAGTTGAAACTATTAGAAGTATAAGTCCACAAAAGATAACCCAAAAAAATAGAGAAGTGAATAGATGGTTACAGAGTAGCGTTCTTGTCCCACTGGCATCACTCTATGCAGTGTTGACCTACATGTAATGGATTTAGGATTAAAACAAAAATCACCAAAGGGAGGGACAGAAAAACTTTTAAAAAATATGATAAAACTCTCCAAAGAAGGAAATATGTAAAGATTGAATGCCTCAAATTAGAGGAATGGTAAATTACCGGAACAAACAATTAGTCCACCTCTCCATCATGTCCCCAATGTTAACTATGAAAGCCCTGCAGATTCATATTTATGTAGTCATGTAAATTTGAACGTGCAAGTAAAATGCTGATAAAGATGTTTGCTTAAGATTATAGGATTTATGGTTTTCCAACAGCAATCCACAACACAAATTCATTTCAACAAAAATGGTGGGGCAAAAATTGCACTGACTGGTGTACTTAGCTGGACAGCTCACATTTTATTAATCATATGATCATATCAAAGTCATCATGTCTCATTTGATTTCAAAGAAGAAAAAAACACGAGTTTCCATAGGATTAAATCGTTATTAAGGTTAATTGTTCTGTTTGAACATACTAAAAACACTGCATCTTCTTACACCAGTTATTCTTTCAATAAAGTACAACTACTTCAAACTCACCCATTTATGTGTGGCACATCTTCCCACAGCCGTGGTTGCTTAAATTTCTCCCGACAAACCTATTAAAATTATAAATCAAGATAAGATGGCCAAATATTTTGCGCTTGAAACTTTGAAGGGTGAGGATAGCATTCAAGCATCATGAAACACTAATAAAGTCCCTGAGATTTTAAAAAACAGCAAGCGGAGAAATATGCACATGCCTGAAGTCCTGGAACACCATCGCTAACTAGAAGAGTAATCATTCCATAATCTGAATGTTCAGAAGCGCCATATATTTGCTCATTAAAACACCCCAGTTCACCTGAGATAACAATTAGGTGGCCAGATTTTTATAAGAAATCAAAGGGACCAGCCAACTATCAATGCATGACCACGTTTTCCACACCTCTATCTTCAGTTTTGCATCAAGCTGACAAATGCTGACATGTATATTACCCAAAAAAAGGGGGAAACTAAGCCAGCATACCTGGATAATGTAAGAGACGAAGGAAGCCCCTCGGTGTGTCCAAGGCTCCTACTTTCTCAAAGTAATCTTCATCCAGATTTAAAGCCATAGCAATCAAATAGATTAATTTTTTCCCAGCAGACCTGAAACAATAGGAGTAACACCATAGAGGACTTTGTATTTTGTTGCTATTTTCTACTAAAGTAAAATTTCCAAACAACCACTTAATGAGCATGCTTGAAGATTAAACTCCAGATAATCAACAATAAGATAGCTATGCTCAAACATACAACTGCCACTTTAAGCTGATTTTCCTGGAGATATATAATCAAGACATAAATACCAAGTTAGAGTTTCCTAACTAGAGAATAATTTTCCATGAAAGGGACAAGACTCTGTCGAATTTAAAAACCTCTACTTCCACACTTTCCACAGATACAATCTCAAAATACTCAAAAATAATTACTAGGAAATCAAATTGAAAGACAGCCTATAACCAACCAAGATCATAAATACTCAGCTTTGCAAACCCATTTAAAAACATATAATCAATGTAAAAAACTACAAGGATCATGACTTGCATAAGTTTTTTTTATGGCAAGACTCTTTAAAAACATACAATCAATATAAAAAACTACAACGATCATGACTTACATAAGTTTTTTATGGTAAGACTCCATTGTCAATCTCCAAGATGGGAATATTTCTGAAATTCCCCAGCCAAAAGAACAAATTAAGTAATGATCAAAGTAGCAACATACATGTTATACACAAACGAGGAATATTCAGGAAAGGTATGCCATGGTTTTCAAGGTAAGATTCAAACCATAAGATAAAATGTAATGGAAAAAAATTCTAACAACAGTGAAAGAAAAAGATATGTCTGAAAGAAAATACCTTGTGAAGGCCATTGATTAAGATTAGTTTGAGCCATATCCCCCTCCACAGGACCAACATAGAAGCTTTCCTTTGAGTCACCTATATCCAGATTTATGAATAAGACAATCAAGTTCTAATTTTTATTACATTGCCTAAACAACTAGCAACAAAAATCCGTGTTCAAATAATTGAAAAGGGTCAAATAACATTGTGTACTTAAATGAAAAGCAAGAAAGAAGAGGAAAAAAAACCTTCGGATCTTGAAAGGGGGTCAAGATTCTCCGCATACAATGGAGAGTAACCTCTGTGGTGTTTGCGAGACAGCTTCATCTTCTCGTTCAAGGGGAGGGAGAAAAATTTCTTACTCTCTTCCAAAACTTTGCTAAGAAGTTGTCCTTCCACTCCATGGTTCACTAGGTAAAAGAAGCCATAGTCCACGCATGCCTGTGAGAGAGAGAGAATGAAATAACATGGCATGAAAGAAAACAAGAGTTGTTAGAGAGAAGAGAGTGAAATGAAGACCTGACGGATTGACTTGGCTGTAGATATGCGATCGGGCGAGGAGAGGTCTATGATTGGGAGTTTCACAGTTTCTGCCATTTCTCACGTCTGCCTGACCAAAGCCCCCTTTTGTGTCATTTCCTTTTATTTGGATGGCCAAAGTAGTTGTTAGATAAAAAGGAAGTCAGTGGTGATGGCCTGTTGTATTGGGTTCTGTTCGGTCAGAGTGAAAGTCCAAGCCCTTTTTAGCAATTTCTTTGAAAAATGATTCGGTGTTATAATAGCTGTTTTTATATATATATATATATAATATATTTTTTTATTTTTTAAAATATAATTTTAATATCAGAACATTAAAATATTTAAAAATATAAAAAATTATTTAAAAAAAAAACAGCCACATTTCCAAATACTTACTAAAGTAAAAATAGGAAGAGAAAAAAATAAAATATGATGATATAAACTTTGTTTTTTATACATTCACTGTCATTAAAAAAATATCAACAAAATAATTTTGGAAAAAAAATTGATTTTAACCATATTATTAGGTGTGTCAAATATAAAATTCTAGTTTCCCTGATAAATTTTTTTCGTTTTTTTTTATTCACTCATTTCATGTCAGCTTATCTTATTTCTTTATTGGATTTTAAATCTCATATCAAGCACTTTAACAATAACACAAGTTACAGAAAATGAAACTGTCTAGAAAAGAAAAGACTGGTTCAAGACCTGAATTACTTCACGATACAAAAACGAGGCGAAAATCAAAAATCATTTTTGATCAACATAACGGAGAAAAAAGAGATGGCTTGAATTTCATATTCCATGTCCAAAAACTATAAATCAGTATACATTATGCTTATATACCTCTCATCGAAACCAGTAAATCTTAGCAGGGCAGCCCTCTCAAGAAAAAAAAAATCATGGCTTCATTTCACTGCTAGCTCGTGCACTTCCTGCTTGTCACTGATCCTGAGAGAAGCGACCATAGAATGTCAGAGGCACCTATAGGTTACAGAAAGGAAACAATGTTCATCTTCTAGCAAATCTACTTCTCCTAACTCTCCTACTGGTTGCTGCATACGAATCAACTCCAACAATTCTCTCTGGAATATGCTCTTCTTCTTCATCACTAGTTTCATCACTTCTCCATCTCAGCCCATCATTCACCTCCCTTTCATCAACAATGAACTCCTCTCTATCACTGAAATATCACGGAATCACAAGTACAAACAGAATATAAGAGCACTATATTGCCATTAAGCAAACAAAAAGCTTTTCTTAACAATTAAAATGGGTTTTTTTTGCTCTAGAATGATTTCATAAGGAAGCCTTGGAAGAAAACAGAAGAGGCTAAAGGAAAAGAAATTTTGTTTTACCTCCAAGCTATGTCCTTTGGATCACCTATAGAACCCTTATTCCTAGATCTATCATTTTTATCATTAGGAAGACCATTGTTGCTGCCAGACATAGCCACTGGATTAGCAGTAATCCTATGGGAATATGGAGGAGTTGTGTTTCGTAATTGCTTAGGAAACCCATTTTGTTCCCTTTCTGGAGAGATTTCATCGAATAGACTGTGGTGCAGGTTGCTGTTCGGAAGCACTTCTAATGAAGTTCTGCTGGTCTCCTTTAATGGCGTGGTTTTCATGTGACTACCTTGATGAATTCCAGGAGTTGAGATGCCATCAAATTTGAAATTTTTGTTGAAACTAACTTGATACTTTTGAGTTCTTTCTGGAGTTCTAAATAACCTTTGATGAAGAACAGATGAAGAGTCACAGTTACCCATTTCCAGGTGAGGACTCTTGATAGATGCACCAAATCTTGGTGGAGTTTTAAGAGCTGCTGGTTTAACAGTAACATTATTATTTGTCTGAGAAACCAGAGAAGAATCTGCGGGCAGGGAAATTAATAAACTGCTTGACTTTGGCTCTTGTGCCAAGGGAAGATCAGCCCTTTCTTGAATTTCAACTTCTTCACCAGAGGTATTACGGATCTCGGGTGACAATTTTCCAGTCTTAAGCTGTTCCTGTTGAATTTTTGGAAGCAACTTAATGGATTGAACCTGTTTAAAGAAGGTATAGTTTGGTCAGTACTTTAATCCAATTTCTTCCCAAAGATACTTATTATGAAATGCAGAGGAAGTGATGTTCCAACAAAGATGCTCTAACTTGCATCAATAGACAATGATTTCGCTCTAAGAAACCTACTGACAGTTAAGCACTGTGCTAGTTGGACCAGCACTGTAGCACCCAAAAACTTACAGACTATTTGAAACTCTTGGAATTGAATTCACTTCACAGAGTTAAATCAATTCATGTGTTTGGAACCTTTTTGAGGGTATTGATTTGAAATCCATTTGGAATTCAATTTATAAAAATTGACCAAAAGCAAATCAGAAGGGGGGCCTAGTCCATAAGATTTCCCACAGGATTGATTTAATTTTTTTTCTTGTTAATTAGTTAATCACTATTCTATTTTGGGAGATTAGATTAAAGAAAATCAGACTTAAAATTCATAACACCCCCATGTTTAAGGCTCCATTTTCGGTAAAGATGCACACAAAAATTCTACAAGGTTTTAACACTTACAGCAAGTTCTCCTCTGTGGTGACTAGCTGATCTCATTCTGGATAAAACTTCTTCACTGAGAGAATTCTTAGAAATGAACTCCTGCTCCACACCCTGAAGTTTGGAATGAACATGGTATGCCTCCACATATCTGTAGCGCTGGAACAGAGAAAAATATGTCACAGAAAGTTACCGAGTAATCTAGAAGTAAAATGAAATTCAGAACTTGATTAAATAAAAATAACAGCACATAACTGTAATATAATCATTCACAAGATTACAAGTTTCAACATCAAATTATTTGATGTAGCAGTCCCGGTGGAGTCTTGCTCTGGTGACAGTAAAAAACACCAACCGCTAGCATTCCAGGTTTTCAAAATGCACATCTTAATCAAACATTAGATGAGATATATAGGCTTGTCTCAATCATTATTTGATTAATTTTCAACCTTACCCCTGTGTTCAATTTAGTACGTGAGGTCATCGGCAATTATATAGTAGTGGCCAATAGCAAATATTTTTATTTTTGCAAAGTCTTCATTTTAAAAACTAAAAGGATATAGAGATGAATTTGTCAAATCATTTGCAAAAGTGACTCTGCTTGCTTCATATGCTGTAGAAGGAATTTTGCTTCAATTTATAGCCAAAACTTCACTGTGAGTGCATTTTAACTAAAAATGAACATGAAAAAAGGAAAATGGTAACTTTAGAACTGTACCTAACATGGAGTTTGGTGAGCCAGTGTCATTATTAGGGCTATACAGCACAACTGATTGCAATATGACGACTTAGGAAACATGCAGTTAATGTTACATCAACTGTCCCACCAAACAAAAATATCATTGATCCCAGAATTGCTACCAACCTAACATCATAATTAAGCATGAATAAAAGGGAAAGTTTAGGGAATATTGAAACCTAACCAAGTTAGTCACATAACTAAAAATATTGAAAATTTCAGTTTGACATTTCTTTTCATTTATTTCCCTTTTTAAGTGGTAAATTCATCAAAGAGCCAAATTTTCTTCAAACCCTGAGTCAAAGTTTATTAAGATCTGTGCTCGAAGTTACCTGGAGATAAAATACGACAAGAAGACTTCCAATAGTTGTTGAAGGGTCATGGAAAGCATAATCTAAGAGACAGTTATGAAGATATTTCTCTTCATCCAAATTCCATGGCAATGATATCATTCGATCTACCAGATTGTTCTTGATACAAAGATAACAAATTTCATTCACCAGTATCTCCACCCAGTTTTCCCAGGTCCTGCATTCGCCTTTAAGATCATCAGAAGCATCTCGAGGTGGTCTAGCCTTGAACTTATTTTCCCTAACTTTGGTGCAGAGCATTCTCTGATGCATAAATGCTTCAGTCAAAAGCGCACACTGCACCCTAATCCGAACAGCAGTAACAGCATCATTGAGAGAAACCATTTGAGATCCATCATGCCCAGACCATCTTAAGACCATCAGTGCTGTTTCAGGATTCTTCCTTTCTAATAGCACTTGAGCAATCTTAGGATGAGTTGATGGGCCTGAAATCTCAGGAAGAAGGTTGCAAGCTTCCTGTGAAAAGTACATCAGTGAACAGCTGTCAGCATATAAAAGGTCATGGAAAGTACGGAGTTCACTATATTATGAGAGGATTAGAAACAGTGTCACAGCCATTCTCAAAATGTAGCTACAGATACACTAGTATCCTCAATACAGAATATATTTCCACCACAACACATTGAATATGAAGAATTTTATGCACTTTAAGCATAGCATAAAGAATGCAAGAATTCTAAGCACTTTAAACATAGAATAAAGAATGTAACGATGGATCTAGATAGGATATTTTCATACTCAAGAGAGTATAATTTTCTCACAAAGGAGTTTTTACCCGTTAGTAATAAAATCTCTGGATCTTTTACTTAAGGAGAATACGTACTAAAAACTTTGACCAGAGTAGGATAGAAATAGAACCTCATTCAGTTACGTTTAGCTTGACAAGCAGTATTATTAACTACACATTGAGTGAGAAATATATGTATTTTAGTACTTAAATTAAAAGATTTCACTTGTATGTTATATTTCTGTATCATTAAACTTTCAGACTCCATAGTTCATATACAAATAACAAGAACTACTAACAAAAAATGTAGCTTGACAAAAATTTGTACTGTTGTATGCATTGCCTTGATCGAAGGTAAACTTGGTGACAAGATTAATCGACTATTCAGCATCAGAATAAGTAGAAATCCCGTTACCTGCAGAGCTGCTTCTGTGTGATCATCCAGAAGATAGAAAGTAAGTGATTCCAATAATGAATGCCTGGTTATACCAAATGTAGCTGAAAAGTCATCTGCAATATGTCGCCAACTTTCATCTGGCATTGCCCAATGTCGATCAAAAAGATAATAAAGAAACTAATTCTATGTTAAGAAAACAAAGGATAACATAATGCTCAGCAAAATGAGAATATATAATCATCAGAAATATATTTAAGAAAAATAAAATAGATAAAGGATACAATTGCCTGCTTTGCAAGCAAAAAATCAGAACTTCCATGTAAAAAAAGTACATCAGCAGCAGCTCGGAGATTTTCAAATGGATAGCATACTGCCAAACCCTCTAGCTTAGACCTGAAAAACAACCTTCCATCCTTCAGCAATAATGCAAGTTCTGACTCTTCTCCCTTTTCTTGCATATGGCCCTGATCTATTTCAAGATTGGCGAGAGCATCTTCAATGAACAGGGAACCAGCCTGCATGCTGGACTCAGCAGATTGATTTGGTACATCAGGCCATGAACGCTTAATTGCAGCTGATTTCCTTTCAAGGACAACACTACGCCATGATGATAAATTGCTGTAACGAGACCCCACATTCTCCAGAAAGTGATGTCTTACACACCATGCTATAATCTCCATATGCTGAAAATCAAGAACTAACAATAAGAAAGGATTATGAATTGCATGCAGCTATAGAAGACATGATATTGCAAAGGTTTCTACGACACTTGCGGAACTTGAACAAGCTATTCCAAGTTCAATAGAACACACGGTCCAAATCATTATTACAGCAACGGTGACAGAGATAAAAGTACATGCATTAAAAATTTGAATGTGCAGGATATTTTTGAATTCCATGCTAGTTTCTTGTTTAGTGGGCTTTTCAAAAATCAGCTAAAAAATCATGTCCACAATAGGATCTAAACGTACTAGAAGAGAATATCACAAAAGATTTGCAAGGGGAAATGAAAAGGGATGGAACCGGATGACATTCTGTGCTGTAGAGTAAAAACATATAGGAAAGCAAGAACTACAGAAAAAAGAAAGAAAGAAAGAAAGAAGTTTAGAGCCTATAAACAATTGAATGTAGCATTCTGTTAACAACTCAATCCTGTAAGCAACCAAACCTGCTTCGCCTTTAATATGTTCTCTTGAAGGAGCTGCAAGTCATGAAGCTGTGCTGAAAGACTATCCTTAAATGACAATTCCAAAACTTCAAGAACATTGGATATTCCAACCAGATGCACAGAAAGTTTAAGAAGTAAACTCAACCTAGTTTTCATTTCTTCTGTTTCAAGGTTATCTAACAAAGTGTTAAGAATATTACACTAAGGCGATCAACCAAATAACATACATGCAGTTGCACAAAGTAATAACAGGCCATAGAATATCAAATTTCAAAAAAAAAATAAGGATACATATCCCTTGAAGTTCTGCTATGATGTTTTTAAACGTCCGCTTGCACCAATCCTTGACAACCACTTCATCCAACAAGAAAGCAATGACAGGATCACTGGACACAGCACTTTCATCCATACAAACATCTGTAACATCTGTTAAATTTATGTTAAGGCTGTTCATAAGTTTCAGCAAAGGGAGACTTTATCTTTTTTTTCAATTTCCTTCAGAAACGAGAGTACATTTCTATAAAGCATGAATGCCCAGACAATCACACAATAACAGAAGTACTAGGCTGTCCATGTTTCAAATGTCACTTTTACAGTTTTCTTAGTTTGTCCAAATGCTTCCATGTAGAAAAAAAAGGAACAAAAGTGAAGAAATAATATTTTAGGGAATTGCCTCTGTAAGAATGTTAAGAGAAGATTTCATTTAGAAATATTAGAAATGATTCCAATGCACCAATTTTCAATGCGATTAAACATAGATGCAGAGAAGGGATACAGTGACAAATCAAAGAAACCAAGTTATTTTCCAAGGCAACATCAAATAAAGAATAGAGCCGCTGGACATCAGTAGTTAATTCATTGTCTGCATCTTCTTTCTCTTGAAATCTTTCATCGCATCTTTTGGAAACAAGGCCAGACTCTATGCATTCATAGTAAAGGCGAGGACGGAGCCTAATTCCAGTCTTTGGGATAGGGATTCTACAAATGGGGCAAATATCACACCGCTGACTACACTCAGAGCATAAGGAAGCATGGCTGCATGAGTTCAACACATACTGAACATAGCGCCCACAACTTCTCAAATCTCTAGTTGCTCGACAACGCTCAACTTTTGCTTCACTGCATAATTCAATTAAATCAATAGATGCCAAGTGTTCCAATGCTTCCTGTAATAAGAATCAGCAACAAGATATAATTCCTCATAAAACAAGTAAACGATGAACATACAGAACGAGATGTGCCGTATCCCTGTACTGAAGTGCAAAAAACAAAACCATGAATGCTTGAATCCTCAAGTATGGATAGGTGACAATTGGATGAGAACAGAACTTTAACTCCAAACATTCAATACACCATGAGTTAGGTATAAAACCAGTTAGATGAAGCTCATGAAAGAAAAATTGGGTCCCCACAATACCTCCTTTGAAAAGGAGTAATGGGTTCTAACCTTACCAGCTTTGTCAACACAAACAGCCAGCATATCACCTCTCTGTCAGCAGCTCAGACGAGTGCTATCAAACCCAGTCTCAAGAAGCATGGCCATTAAGTAAAATAAAAACAACTAGAGGCGCAATGTATGAAGTAGCAACACATTAAAAATCTGACTCCCCAACTACATCATACTACAAACTTCGCTTTTTACTCATTGTATGTATTATCAATACATCTAAATACACAAATTAACTACCACGTATCAGAATTTTTATTTTATTTTTCTCTAATCCTACTAAGGAAAGATCAGTTCATAATCATGGTTCAAAACCTATATTCAGCTATTTTCTCCATCCCACATTCTACAGAAAAAATGACAAAACCCTGATCGGATGATCCCATATATACTTGAGATTACCGCGGGAGGTCGTTCCAATGAACTAATAACTATAAGCAGATAGATTCATAATAGCAAGCAGCTGCTGCTGCTTAAATAAAAAGGCTAAATTGACTTCAAACAACAATACCATCAAAATAAAGAGTTCCGCTTCAAAATTTAAACCAAACTTAAGACTTAAGTTACTTCTGTCACTCACGGTGAATGAGACAATAAGGGTCCTAAAACCCTAAAAAACAGCAGTGGCATGATAGCTAGCGACAGCATTTAGGGTTTACAAAATGATTAAGAGATAGATTTTTACGTACTTGAACTGCTCGGCTGCTGTAGTTAGGTTGAGAAAGGGAAGCCGTGAATCTTGCCGTGCCGCCGCAGTCGGTGGAGCTAGAAGGTGAAACACGACCGTTCATTTGGTTTCGCTCCATATTTTCAGCCGGAATCGCGATTAAAGGAACAGAATTAAAGGAGCATTAACCTTAATGGGAGAGAAGGGTGCCATTCCTCCTGTGCTACTTGGTGCCTGGCACGGCAAGGGAAATAATTAAAACTTTTTTGCCACTAATTTTGTCGGTGTTCTGTTCGGAAGGGAGGTGCGTTTTCGTTTCCAAAAATGAGGGGCCCAGTCCGGGTCAAGTCCAGTGGGAAACCTGGGCCTCTTCGACCAATCAATCATTGACAGTAATATTATTTTACTTTACACCAGTTATTAGGCGCTCGTGTCATGGGCCTATAGTCTTAAAGCCTAATGGGCAAGTTCGTATGTTACGAGGCCGGTCAAATTATTTGGACCTGTCCTCCTCCAAAAATAATATTTTCTTAATGGAAGGATATCAATATGATTAACCCAGCCCGTGGTCTCGGGAAAAAAGGCCCAAATTACCAAGTCGCTGGGTAAATGCATATCAATTATTGTTTATCAAAAACGAAGTTGATTTAATTTTTTATAACAAAAATCAATTTTTAAAAATATTTTTGATGTTGATCCAATTAGGCTTGGCTAGGTCAACTAGATTTGAATAAATTAACATCTTTTTTCAGTTTAAATTAAAATTCATATAAAACTTTAGGTTTTCAAATCAATCCACTAAACAAAATCAAGTTTAATAACTATATAATAAAAAAAACGTGTTTGCATCAATAAAATATTTAATTATATTTTGAAATGGCATGCAAGAAAATTGTATCATTTGCCTTTGAAAATGGCAATTTTTCTCCTTCACCTAAAAACATTAACACCAGCTATTAAGGACATTGAAGTCTTTACAAATAGCTCATTTGTTATTATCAAATTGATCAGGAACAAATAAGTCTTTTCTCTTCTTGATTGAGTAGTGAAAAGGTCAAAATACCCTTAAAGCAAAAAAAAATTAAGCATAGAGTCCAGGGGTATTTTAGTATTTTTATAATGGTTTTTTCGTTATTATAATTTAAGTTAAGGAGAAATTTAGTATTTGATCATATATAAAAAATAATAAACAATTAAAATGCACAATAAAACTACAAAAATATCCTTACAAACAAAAAATTTAAACCCGGAGTGAAGGGTTTTTTTGGTATTTTCATAATGTTTTTTTTTGCGTGATTATTAAGTCAACTTAGGGGCAATTTAGTATTTGGCTAAATAAATAATATAAAAAAAGAACAGGCATGTGCGATGCACTCACCGGCGCATGAGGCACCTCCCGACGTCCAAAAATTTTCTTTCGTCGTGTTGTTGGAAACGCCGTTGCGTTCTATTTATGTTAGGGCGGCGTATATTTTAAGTGGTGGTCTAGTTTGTCGTCGTTGAGCCTTTAAGTTTTTTTTTTCTCTCTCTCCTCACCTAAAAATTACTATCTAGTTGTTGTTATTTCAACTTCAGTCTTTATTTTTTTTATTTCTAATTTTTTGTCTTAACCCTTTTGTAAAAGTTTTATTTGTTTTCAATTTCATCTTTCAATCTCAATTTATTTAATATTATATTCTTTAATTT
>Ga0307517_10010535_pt1 | contig 12933 bp, 11 predicted proteins | sample 23_EM_MG_FD_194515 | JGI IMG/M metagenome (GOLD analysis project Ga0307517, IMG submission 194515) | Populus trichocarpa ectomycorrhiza microbial communities from riparian zone in the Pacific Northwest, United States - 23_EM | ecosystem: Host-associated > Plants > Roots > Unclassified | place...
CTCTTGGGTACCAGTTTCGGTCCCTCTGGTTCGGCCGCTTTCGCGCCCCCGCCCAGCATCCCGGCGGCCCAAAGCCCGCCCACCGTGCCGCCACCCAACACGAGCACGGCCACGAGCATCAGGATGATCAATTTGCCCTTGCCCTTTTTCTTGGGCGTGTCGGCCTTGGTTTCGTCACTCATCGTTCATTCCCCCATCAAGCCACACGGCCGTCATCGACGGCCAAAATCTCGTCATTCCCGGTCGCGAGGCGATTGCTGCTGTCCTGTCGGCGCTCGGCGTCCGGCCGCGGGCGGTCGCCACCGGTCATGCCCGATCCCGTCAGGTCGACGCTCGTCCCGGTCAGCCGGATGCCGCGCGCCTCGGCCGCCGCGTTGAGCTGCGGCGCGGCGTCGGCAAGCAAGGCGCGCGTGGTCGGCTGTTCGGCAGTGAAGCGGACGGTGATCGCGCCATCGGCATGCGTGCGCAGCGACACGTCGATCCGTCCGAGCGCGTCGGGCTTGAGCCGGATCGAATTGTCGTTGGCATTGGCGTCGTCGCGCAGTGCCTCGATCCGGTCGATCATCTTCTGCGGCCAGTCCTGGCGGCCCATGTCGAGCGCCTGGCGTTCGGCCTGGCCCGGCTTGGCGACCAGCGCCACCGCGTCGGCGGGCGTCAGCAGCGCGCCCGCGGCGGACAGATCGCCGGGCTGCCCGCTGTCGCCGTCGGGTTTGCGGTCGGGCGCCATCGCCAGCGCGAACAGCGCGGGCATCGGCGCGTTGGCCGACGCCAGCGAACTGAGCGTCACCGGCGCTGCCTGCGGCAACGTGATGCGAAGGGGCTGCGCTGCCGCCGGCGATGCCGCGGAGCGATCGGCGGCGACGGTCGCCGGCTTCGCGGTCGGCGTCCCGGTCGGGGCGTCGGCGGCGGCGGCTAATGCGATTGCCGGGTCGATCGCGATCGACGTGGCGGGAATGGGCTGGGGTGCGGCCGCGAGCGGCGGCATCCCGGGAAGCGGTTGCGGCGCCGACGGATCGGGCTTTGCATCGGGATGGGGTTGCTGGCCATCGCTCGCGACGGTCGACGCCAGCGTTGTCGGCAGCCCGGGCAGCGGCGCGGTGGCGATCGGCGTCAGCGGCGCGGCGACCGCACCGGTGGAAACGGGTGTCGCGGGCGCGGCGGCGGGCAAGGCGATCGGCGCCACGGCGAGCAGCCAGGCAAGCGCGGGATCGCCCTTGTCGTCGGCCTTTTCCGGCAAGGGATTGCCGGTCGCGGCATCATCCTGCCGCCCATCGCCGGCCTGCCCGTCCTTGGGTGCGACCGCGGCCTTGCCGATCATCAGGTCGACAAAGGCGGCAAGGCTCGGCACCCCCGCGGCCCCGTCAGCGACAGCGCCGGGAGCAAGCAGGGAGGGCGCGGCAACCTTTCCGGGCAGCGCGGCAGTCGTGGAAGTTGATAAAGTCAAACCGGTCATGGACCCCTCATGCAGGGGCGTGCACTACCCCCGCGGGGTATTTAGCAAGGATCGTGCCGAATCTTCCGGACGGCCGGCGCCGCCTCGAGTGCGCGGATCGCCTTGAGCGCCGCGTCGCGGTCGGCGCGGGCCATCAATTTCTCGACCGCCGACTGGTCGCGCTTGGCCTCTCGGGTCGCCTCGGCGGCGCGTTCGGCGGCGGCCTCGGCGGCGCGCAGGCGGTGCTCGGCCATCTCGGCCGATTGGTGCAGGCGCGAGCGGAAATGCGCCGCCGCGACCAGCGAAAAGCCGCTCCCCGCCTCGGCCTGGACGGGTGAGACGCTGTCGGCGAGCGACGCGATGCGCTGGGCAAGGTCGGCTTCACTCGCGATCTTGGCATGCGCGCGCACTTCCTCGGCGCGCGTCATGCCCAATTGCAGCGTGCGGACGCGCAAGATTCGATCAAGCTGGCCCTTGCCGCGCGCCATCGCTTAACCCTGGGGCTGACCAAAGACGCCGACCAGTTCGGCCACCGCCTCGTCGAGCGAGACCTTGGTGTCGGCGTCCTGGCGGATATATTCCATCACGGCCGGGTGATAGGCGATCGCCGCATCGATCTCCGGATCGGCACCGCTGCGATAGGCACCCATCAGCACCAGATCGCGATTTTCCTCATAGGTAGCGAGGTGACGACGCAGTACGCGCGCGGCGGCGATATGCTCGGCCGGCACGATATCGGTCATCACGCGGCTGACCGACGGGCCGAGATCGATCGCGGGATAGACGCCGCGTTCGGCGAGCGCCCGGCTCAGCACGATATGGCCGTCGAGGATCGACCGCGCCGAATCGACCACGGGATCGTTGCCGTCGTCGCCATCGGCGAGCACGGTATAGATAGCGGTGATCGATCCGCCGGTATTCACGTCGGTACCGGCGCGCTCGATCAGATTGGGCAGCATCGCGATCGCCGACGGCGGATAGCCGCGCGCCGAGGCGGGTTCGCCCAAGGCGAGACCGATCTCACGTCCGGCATGCGCGACGCGGGTCAGCGAATCCATGATCAGCAGGACTTTCTTGCCCTCGGCGCGGAAGCCTTCGGCGATGGCGGTGGCGCGCAGTGCGCCGCGAATGCGCAGCACCGGCGAGTGGTTGGCGGGAACCGCGACCACGACCGAACGGGCGCGTGCTTCCCCGGCGACCTTGGTTTCCAGGAAGTCGGCGACTTCGCGACTGCGTTCGCCGATCAGGCCGATCACCACCACTTCCGCCTCGGCGGCGCGGACCATCATTCCGAGCAGCACCGATTTGCCGACGCCCGAGCCGGCCATGATGCCGACGCGCTGGCCCTGGCCGATCGTGAGCAGGCCGTTGATCGCGCGCACGCCGACATCCATCGGCTCGCGCACGCGACCACGGTCGAGCGGACCCTGCAGCTTGCCGGCGAGCGGCCAATGCTGCGCGCCGCGGATCGGACCGAGCCCGTCGATCGGCTTGCCGGCGCCATCGACCACGCGGCCGAGCAACGCCGCGCCGACTTCGGCGGCACCGGGCGCGCCGACCGGTCGTACCGGGGATTGCGGGAGCAATGCGGCGGGACCGCCGAGGTTCATCAGCAGGGTGCGACCATTGCGGAAGCCGATCACTTCGGCCTCGACCTTGGCGCCACCCGTGGCGCCGACCTGGCACACCGTGCCGACCGGCAGGTTGAGCCCGATCGCCTCCATCAACAACCCGTCGAACGACGCCAGCCGGCCCGATATCTTGGGCTGCGGCACGAAGCCGGACGTACCGAGACTTTCGAGATAATCTTCAGCGAAACGGTTCAGCATTCAAATTCCTCCCCGGCACGGGCAGGGGGACCGCGCGGCGTCAGCCGCGTGGTGGAGGGGGCCCTGCCCCAACCGGGCAACAAGTATAAAGGTGGCCGCAGGATGGGCCCCCTCCACCATCGCTGACGCGATGGTCCCCCTCCCCGTTCCGGGGAGGGATGAAAGAGGCACGCTCATTCCGGCAATGCCGCGCGGTCGATCGCCTGGGCGAGTTGCTCGAGCCACAGACCCGGCCCGTCCTCGACGATCGTCGCCGCGGATTCGAGCACGAAATGACCGCGCTCGACCTTGGCATCGCCGGCCGCGAAAATGTTGGCGGGCAAATGCCCGTCGACCAGCGCCATGTCCTCGGGATTGAGCCGCAGCACCGCCGATTCGGCATCGTCGGCGAGCATGCCGGCGGCCAGCGCGACGCGGCGGTTGAGCAGATCGGCGTCGACCCCGGCCTCGCCCACCATCTGGCGGACCAATTGCGTCACGGTCTGGCGGAGATGTCCCGCCAGCCGGTCGCGGTCGATGCGGCGGTCGTCGTTGATCGCGGCGACCAGGCGGTCGATCAGCGCGCGGTCGCGGGTCGCATTGGCCGCGACTTGCGCCATCGCCGCGGCGACGCCTTCGTCATAGCCGGCGGCTCTGGCGGTGGCGATCGGGTCGACGAAGCCCGACGGCTGTTGCGTCGTGTCGAACGGATCCCAGCCCTCGGTCGGATCTTCCTGGCGATCGGCCGGCTCGAAATGCCGCGGCCGCGCCTCGGGCGCGGGCGGCGGTTCGGGAGTCATGTCGCGCGGCGAGAAAGCCACCCCCTTGGCGGCGAACGCGCGGCGCAGCGCGGCGCCCGCCTGGTCGTGGCGGCTGGCGAACCCGGCGACGAACTCGTTGAGCTGCCGCTCAGACATAATCGTCGTCCCCGCCCATCATGATGGTGCCGTCCTTGGCCAGCGCGCGGGCGAGCTGGATGATCGCCTTTTGCGCGTCGAGCACTTCGCTGAGCTTCATCGGGCCGCGCGCTTCCATCTCGTCGCGGATGCCGTCGGCGGCGCGCGCCGACATGCAGCCGAGGAAACGGTTGCGCGTCGCCTCGTCGACGCCCTTGAGCGCGCGGGTGAGCAAGTCGCTGTCGATGTTGCGGATCAAGGTGCCGAGATTCTTGTCGTCCATCTCGAGCAGATTCTCGAACACAAACAAGGCTTCCTCGATCGCCTTGGCGACTTCGCGGTCGATCTTGAACAGCTTCGGCATGACGCGCTGTTCGGTGGTCTTGCGCGCGCCCGACAGAATGCGGGCCGCTTCCTTGGTGCCGCCCAGCATCACCCCGGCCGACTGGCCGCCGGTGCCGCTGCGATTGGCGAGCATGGTGCGGAGCGTATCGACCGCCTCGGGCGTGATCGGCCCCAGTCGCGCGACGCGATGTAGAATTTCGGGCTGCGACGCGTCGGGCAGCAATTCGAGCACTTGCCCGGCGACGTCCTGGTCGAGATTGGCGATGATCACCGCGGCGATCTGCGGATGCTCCTTCTCGATCATCGACGCGATCTCGGCCGCGTCCATCCAGTCGAGCAGGTCGATCTGGCATTGCGCGTCGGGCGGGGTGATCCGCGCCAGCACGCTGTCGGCCTTTTCGGGGCCGAGCGCGCGCGTCATCATCGTCTCGATCAGCGGCTTGGGATCGAACCCGATCGCGGTGCGATCGCGCGCCTTGCCGACGAAATCGTCGAGCACCATGGCGACTTCGGGCTCGCCGACGTCGGCGACCGCGAACATCGCCTTGCCGAGCTGGCGGACCTCCTCGGGGTCGAGCTTCTGGAGGATGGCCGCGGCCTCCTCCTCGCCGACTAGCATCATCAGCACGGCGGCGCGTTCGACGCCCGAATAGGCGCGAAAGGATGCGGAAACGTTCATCAGCGGGCGTCCGATTTGATCATGTCACGCACCGCCAGCGCGGCACGCGTCGGGTTGTCGCGGGTGAAGCCGCGGACCATCCCGATGCGGTCGTCGAAATTCTGCGCGCTTTCGAGCGCGTCGATGCTCACCGGCTGGCCATTGGGACCGCTGCCGGTACCGGCCGCCATCGGCGAACCGATTCCGAAGGTCGCGCCGAGGTCGCGGCCGATCGCGCCACGGCCGGCGTCGTCGCGCTTCTTCATCAGCGCCTTGGACAAGGGACGGACCCCCAGCATCAGCACCAGCAAGGCGATGACGATCGCGGTGACGTTGCGCAGGATCATCGCCAGCCAGCCGCTTTCATACCAGGGCTGACCGCCGCCGAGATCGGGCACCGCGGCAAAGCGGCGGCTGATCACGGTGACCTGGTCGCCGCGCGCCGGGTTGGCGCCGACCGCCGAATTCACCAGCTGGTTGATCTGTTGCATCTCGACCGGCGAGCGCGGCTTCGATCCCTCGACGTCGCGCAGCACGACCGCCACCGACAGGCGCTTGAGCGCGCCCGGGGCGTTGCGGGTGACCGAGACTTCGCGGCCGAGATCGTAAGCCCGGGCATAAGAGTCGGTCGCCTTGCCGGTTTCGGGCATGATCGGCGAGCTGGCGGCACCGGCGGCAGCGGCGGGCGCACCCGGCGCTCCGGCCGCCGGCGTCGCGCCGGGAGCAGGAGGCGGCGTGGGCGTCGGCGTCGCGACCGTGGTCGGCGGCGGCGGGGTGTTCGACAGCGCGCCCGGAATACCGCCGGGGGCCTGAGGATTGGCGCCGGGCGCGTCCTTGTTGGTCCAATTGCCTTGTTCGGCGCGCAGCGCGCCGGCCTTGTCATAGCTTTCGCGGGTCGAGCTGGTGTCGTCGAGATTGACGTCGGCGGTCACTTCGGCGGTGAAATTGCCCGCGCCGACCAGCGGCGTCAGCAACTGGGTCAGCTGCTCGCGATATTTCTGTTCGACCTGGCGCTGATAGCGCACCGCGGCGTCGTTGCTGTCGCTGCCGCCGCCGCCGGGCTTGGACAATAACGCGCCCATCTGGTCGACGATGGTGACGTCGTCGGGCTTCATCCCCGGCACCGACGAGGCGACGAGATTGATGATCGACGAGACCTGCGCGTCGGACAGCGCGCGGCCGGCCTGGAGCTTGACCATCACGCTGGCCGACGGCGCGGCATTGTCGCGGACGAACACGGTGTTTTCGGGAACGGCGAGGTGGACGCGTGCTTCGGCGACGGCGTCGATATCCTGGATCGAGCGGGCAAGCTCGGTCTCGCGCGCCTGGCGCAGGCGTTCGCCTTCCACCGCGCGGCTGACCCCCATCGGCAGATTGTCGAGGATCGCATAGCCGCCCGGTGCCGCCTTGGGCAGGCCCTGGCCGGCCAGCAGCATCCGTGCCTTGGAGAATTCGTCCTCGTTGACGGTCAGCGCGTCGGTCGCTTCATCGATCCGGCCGGTGATGCCGCCGGTCTTGAGCGCGGCCATGACTTGCGCCTTGTCGCTGTCGGGCAAGCCGGTGAACAGCGTCTTCTGCGTCGGCGTCGACAGCATGAACCAGGCGAGCGCGGCGGACGCGATCAGCCCGATCATCAGGATCATCGGCAGGCTGCGGCGCAGCGCGGGCTGCCCGAGCATGCCCTGGACCTGCCGCAGCGGGTTGGCGAAACGCTCGTTGGCGAGCGGGGCGGATGGGGTGAGGTCGTTGCTCATGGCCTATCTCAAACCGGCATGCTCATAATGTCCTTATAGGCGGACAAGAGCTTGTTCCTGACTTGCAAGGTCGCTTCGAAGCTGACCGACGCCTCCTGGCGGGCCAGCATCACCTTGGCGATGTCGATCGTCTCGCCGCGTTCGTACGAAGCGGAGATGTCCGACGCGCGGTTCTGGCTGTCGTTGACGCTGTTGAGCGCCTGCGTCATCGAATCCGCGAAACTGGCGGGCCCAGCCGGCTGGACCGTGGCGGGCGCGCCCGTCGGTCCCGCCGCGCCGGCGCGTGCCAGCGCCGTGTTGCGTTCGAGGATCTGCGCGCGCAGCGCCATCACCCGATCGACGCTCATCGCGCCGCCGATGCCGTTGATGCCGCTCATGCCCACATCCTCGTGATATCTTCACCCTGCTCGCGCGCTCTGGCGAGGCGGTAGCGCAGGGTGCGTTCGGAAATACCGAGCCGGCGCGCGGTCTCGATCCGGCTGCCGCCGCATGCGGCGAGCGTTTCGCGGATCGCCTGGAACTCGCTGAACTGGACGACATTGGCGAGCGTGTCGGCGCTGCGCCCGGGGACCGGATCGGCCTTGGGCTCGGGACGGCGGTCGAACACGATATGGCTAGCGCTGATCGTGTCGCCAGCGGCGAACAACAGCGCGCGCTGGATCACATTCTCGAGCTCGCGGACATTGCCCGGCCAGTCGTGCGACATCAAAGTGTCGATCGCGCCCTGATCGGGCCAGGGGATCGACTGGCGATTGCCCGAATGGCGCAGGATCATCGCGGCGGCGAGCGCCGGAATGTCCTGCGGCCGGTCGGCCAGCGGCCGCGTGGTCAGCGGGAACACCGACAGACGGTAATAAAGGTCGGAGCGGAAGCGGCCGGCGGCGACTTCCTCGTGCAGGTCGCGGTTGGCGCAGGCGATGATACGCACGTCGATCGGGGTCGGCGTGGAGGCGCCGATCGGAATGACCTCGCGCTCCTGCAGCACGCGGAGCAATTTGGCCTGCAGCTGGAGCGGCATCTCGGCGATCTCGTCGAGCAGCAAGGTGCCGCCCTCGGCCGCGCGGAAGAAGCCTTCGCCCGCCGCGCTGGCGCCGGTGAAGGAGCCCTTCTGATGGCCGAACAGCAAGGCTTCGAGCATCGATTCGGGGAGCGCCGCGCAATTGATCGCGATGAACGGCTTGTCGTGGCGGCGTGATTTCAGGTGGATCGTGCGCGCCAGCACTTCCTTGCCGGTCCCGGTCGGGCCGTTGATCAGCACGGTGATGTCGGCATCGGCGACGCGCTCGGCCAGCGCGAACAGCGCCAGGCTTTCGGGGTCTGCCGCGGTCGGCGCTTCGGCGCCGGCGACATAGGAATAGGCAAAGGCCGATCCGATCGCGCTGTCGGCCGGACCGAACGACAATCGCGCCGGCTGACCGGGCGACCCGCGCCGGAAGCCGCGACCCTCGGTCCCGATCGCGAGCGTACGCTCGGCGATCGGCGCGGTCTCGTCCTCCATCACCACGAACACGTCATTGGCCTGCGGGCGGGCGTCGCCATGGGCCATCGCGACGCCTTGAGCGCGCAGCGACGAGACCAGGGCATATTTTTGCCGGACCACCGAAGCCGATGGAAAAATAGAACGCATGAATTCCCCCCTTCAACAAGGAGATGCATGGCGGGGTTGTGGTAAACGAGAGGTAAACACGGCCGGCAATACCGGCAAAAATTTACCGCGCGGCTACCCACATTGGTGCCGCCCGGCAAAAGGCCGGCAAAATTTTGCCTAAAGCCCGGCAAAACATTGCCGTTCTCCGGTTCAGACGGCTCGGCCCCTCGCACTATTCGGGGGAGAGGCGGGGATCGTCGTAGCAAGTGGAGACACGGACATGACTGTTATCGGAAGCAACGTTTCGGCGCTTCGTGCGACGAATGCCTCTAACCAGGCGAACCTGGCCCTCTCGACGGCGATGAACCGCCTGTCGACCGGCAAGCGTATCAACTCGGCCAAGGACGATGCCGCCGGCCTCGCCATCTCGGCCTCGATGACTGCCCAGATCAAGGGCATGAACCAGGGCGTGCGTAACGCCAACGACGGCATCTCGATGGCGCAGACCGGTGAAGGCGCGCTCGACGAGGTCAACAACATGCTGCAGCGTATGCGTGAGCTCGCGGTGCAGTCGGCCAACGGCACCTACTCCAGCACCGACGCCGCCAACATCACGGCGGAGCAGGACGCTCTGTCCGCTCAGATCGGCTCGATCGTCACCAACACCGCGTTCAACGGCAAGAACCTGTTCGCCACGGCCTCCAACACCGTGTCGATCCAGGCCGGTGCCAACACGGCGGATGCGGTCTCGGTGAACTTCACCCAGCTGAACGCCGCCACGACCAAGCTGTCGGCGGTTGTCGACTTCGCGGCCGGCACGATGAAGACCGGTCTGGCGCTGAGCGACTTCGACGACGCGATCAACGAAGTGTCGACGACCCGTGCGGGCCTCGGTGCCAGCCAGAACCGTCTGCAGTCGGCAGTCAACAACCTGACCAGCAACGCGACCAACCTGACCGATGCGCAGAGCCGTATCGAGGACGCCGACTTCTCCACGGAGTCGACCAACCTCGCCAAGGCGCAGATCCTGGCCCAGGCGTCGACCTCGATGCTGGCTCAGGCCAACCAGTCGCAGCAGGGCGTGCTCAAGCTGCTCGGCTAATGAAGTAATCCTGCCCGGTCCCATCCCCCCGAGGGGCTGGGCAGGACAGGCTTCTAGTGAAGCGTAAGAAGGTCCCGGCGGCACAACCGCCGCCGGGATTTTTCTGGTGCGCGCAAAAAATTTCTTAAACGGTCGCAAAAGCGGTCGTTCGTTGCTGTCGACGGCTCGACCTTCTGCCTTGGGGGTGGCGGGGAGCGTCAGCAACGGAGACCATTATGACCGTTATCGGTAGCAACATATCCGCGCTTCGAGCGCAGAATGCTTCGACCAAGGCCAACGACGCACTGTCGACGGCCATGAACCGCCTGTCCACCGGCATGCGCATCAACTCGGCCAAGGACGATGCCGCCGGCCTCGCCATCTCGGCCTCGATGACGGCGCAGATCCGCGGCATGAACCAGGGCGTGCGCAACGCCAACGACGGCATCTCGATGGCGCAGACCGCCGAAGGCGCGCTCGACGAAGTCACCAACATGCTCCAGCGCATGCGCGAACTCGCGGTGCAGGGCGCCAACGGCACCTATTCGGCCAGCGACGCCGCCAACATCACCTCGGAGCAGGATGCCCTGGGCGCGCAGATCAGCTCGATCATCGCCAACACCACCTATAACGGCAAGAACCTGTTCGCGACCGCGACCAACAACGTCACGATTCAGGCGGGTGCCAATTCGACCGATACCGTGTCGATGTCGTTCACCCAGCTCAACGCCGCGTCGACCAAGCTGTCGGCAGTGGTCGACTTCACCGCCAACAAGATGAAGACCGGCCTCACGCTGTCGGCGTTCGACGACGCGATCGCCGAAGTGTCGACCACGCGCGCCAGCCTCGGTGCCGGCCAGAACCGCCTGCAGTCGGCGGTCAACAATCTGACCAACAACGCAACCAACCTGACCGATGCGCGCAGCCGCATCCAGGACGCCGACTTCTCGGCCGAATCGACCAACCTCGCCAAGGCCCAGATCCTGAGCCAGGCGTCGACGGCAATGCTCGCCCAGGCGAACCAGAGCTCGCAGGGCGTGCTCAAACTGCTGGGCGGCTGAGGCGCGTAAGCGCCACAGGCGTACGGCCTCGGCACCAACCCCCCTTCACAGGGTGTCGGGGCCGACCACGAACCCCGGCGGTCTTCGCGACCGCCGGGGTTTCTTGTTTTCGCGTAGTTGGGGTTGCGGCACCGGCCCGCTCCTTTCAACCTGCTGGGGAAGCTAGCGGATATGCCGTCATGGACTCGGAGCCGAATATCAGGAACAAGGTCACCGGGGTAAATTCACAACGGTATTCTTGATCCAATGCCCAGAGGCTATCGGTGCATCGTCCTCGCGGCCATCGGATGGTTAGCCCTAACCGGCGCGCATCCAAAGCCCACCCCTAGCGCCGACCAGCCCTATGCAGACAGCCGCGTAGATAATACCCTGTCGAATATCGCCGCGACCGATGACGAGCAGACCAAACGGGCAGAGCGCCCACCCTGCGGCCCCCGCCAGTATAAAAGCAACGACGATCTCTGCGCCCAGTGGGAAGCGGCGGACGCAGCCGCTGATGCCGTTGGGTGGGCGAAGTGGGGCACGTGGATAAGCGGCCTTGGCTTGATTGCCGTGGCCGTCGCCATCTTTTTGACGGTCCAGTCCAATCGCATCGCTAGAGACACCGCCAAGCGCCAGTTGCGCGCCTATGTCGGCTATTCGAATGAATGGTATCACACAGAGTTCGCGCTTGGTCAGGAGCTTCTGCTGAAGCCCAGAATCATCAACAATGGCGAAACTCCAGCCCGCAATGTTGTCTGGCAAGCCCAAGTAGAGATGATCAACGACCCTGACGCGGAGAACGCGTTTGTACCGTCGCCACTATTACCCGGCTCGAGATCCACTCTTGGTAGGGGCCAATGGACGCAAACACGTTTGACCGTGACGCCCGGCGTCGAAAACTATGCGATCATAATGGCTGGAGCGGCAAAGCTCTATGTGTTCGGCTCGATTAGTTACACCGACATCTTTGGCGATGAGTGGTCCACTACCTTCCGCCTCGTTCTGATCCCGCAAGAGCAGCGATGGGCCGTGTGTGCTGATGGAAATGACAGTACTTAGAGCCAACAGCGCCGCAAATCAGAGACACGCACTATCTCCTTTTTTGTAGCAGCATCGCAAACGCTGGCGGGTGTAACCATATGTGGTAAGGTCGCAATCGGCCTGGTGCATTTCCCACATAATGCCGGGGTATTCTTCGAAAACGGGCCCGTGCCGCAACCGTTTAAGCTTTGCTGAACCAAATACCCTCTACGGCTCGATCACGATCTTGCCGACCATCCGGCTGTCGCGCATCGCCTCGAACGCCGCGCGCCAGTCGGCCAACGCATATCGACTATCGACGCGCGGGCGGATGCGGCCTTCCGCCGCGAGCGCCCAGATCGCGTCCTGATTCTCGCGGCCCTTGTCGGGGAAGCGGCGGCCATATTCGCCGGCGCGCACGCCGATCACCGCGAAGCCCTTGATCAGCGGGATGTTGGTGGCGACGCTCGCGATCCGTCCCGAGGTGAAGCCGATCACCAGCAACCGGCCGCCAAACGCGATGCAGCGCGTGCTTTCGTCGAATATGTCACCGCCGACCGGGTCGAAGATCACGTCGGCACCGCCGCCGGTGATCTGCTTGACCGCGTCGCGAAAGCCCGGCGCCGGCAAGGTCGCATCGACCTTATAGTCCGCCGCCACCGTCGCGAGCTTCTCCGCCGAGCGCGAGGTGGCGATCACGCGGGCGCCAAGCGCCCTGGCCAGATCGACTGCGGCGAGGCCGACGCCGCCAGTCGCGCCATGAACCAGCACCCACTCGCCCGGCTGCACATTCGCGCAGCGCACCAGCGAGACATAAGCGGTGTTGTACGCCGCGCCGACGCTCGCCGCCGTGGCGACATCGAGATTGGTCGGCAGCCGCCGGACACTCCGCGCGTCGACCGCGACCAGCTCGGCAAAGCCGCCGAGCCGCGTCGCCGCGACCACGGCCTCGCCCGGCGCGAATCCGCTATCGCGATCGGCTTCGATCACCTCGCCCGCGACTTCCATGCCGGGAACGAACGGCAGATCGGGCTTCAGCTGATAGTTGCCCTCGGTCATCAGCAAATCGGGGAAATTGAGCGATGCCGCGCGGACGCGGATCAGCACCTGGCCCGGCCCACGCTCGGGATCGGGCAGGTCGGCCAGCGCGCAGCCGGCGAAATCGGGACCGAGTTGAGAAACGACCAGCGCTTTCATCGCCTTGCTCTCCCCCGCCGAGCCGCGCGGGTCAACCGCCAACAGGTTGCAAGATGCAACCAATATGCTAGCCAGATCGCCGAGGGAGAGGGTATGACGGACTTCGTTCTG
>Ga0307517_10010536_pt1 | contig 12932 bp, 11 predicted proteins | sample 23_EM_MG_FD_194515 | JGI IMG/M metagenome (GOLD analysis project Ga0307517, IMG submission 194515) | Populus trichocarpa ectomycorrhiza microbial communities from riparian zone in the Pacific Northwest, United States - 23_EM | ecosystem: Host-associated > Plants > Roots > Unclassified | place...
CGTACGGCCAGGCACACGGCGGTCCAGCGCCGCACCGGATCGCTGCCCTGCGATCCGGCCAGGGCCTGCTCCGCTTCGGCGCCGACCGCGTCGTACGCGTCGATGATGAGGGCGGTCAGCAGGTCGTCCCGGCTCGGGAAGTAGCGGTACAGGGCCGAGGAGACCATCCCCAGCTCCCGGGCCACGGCCCGCAGCGACAGCCGCGAGGCTCCCTCGGCGGCGAGCTGCCGCCGCGCCTCCTCCTTGATGGCGGCGGTCACTTCGATGCGAGCCCGTTCCCTGGCTCCTCGGATCACACTCATGAAGACAGTGTGCCACCGCTCGGAGCAATGACCAACAACGAGAGCACTGCTCTTGCTTTTCTCCGAGGGCGGTGCAACACTGATCTCAAGCGAGAGCACCGCTCTCACGCTTCTGGGGAGACGCAATGTCTGCAATGTCAGAACACGTGATGAAGCCCGACTGGTTCACGGTCAATGTCCTCAACCGCCTTGTCGCCTGGCTGACCCGGCGCGGGCTCAGCGTGTGGGGCTCGCGCGTGCTGGCCGTGCGGGGCAGGAAGAGCGGCGAGTGGCGGCGCACCCCGGTCAATCTGCTGACCTTCGAGGGACAGCGGTACCTGGTCGCCCCCCGGGGCCATGTCCAGTGGACGCACAACATGCGGGCCGCCGGAGGCGGGCAGTTGCTGCTCGGGAAGAAGTCCGAGGACTTCACGGCCACCGAGGTGGCGGACGACGACAAGGTGCAGTTGCTGCGCGCCTACCTCAAGCGCTGGAAGGCGGAGGTCGGGATTTTCTTCGGCGGGGTCGGGCCGGACTCCTCGGACGAGGAGCTGAGGGCGATTGCCCCCAAGCACCCCGTCTTCCGGATAACGCCGGTCAGCTGAAGGTCACGGTGACCTTGGTGAAACCGAGCGAGGTGAGCAGTTGCTGAAGCATGGACCGGGTGTTGGTCTCGGCGCGCTTGGCGAGGCCACTGTCCTTCGCGGCGGCCTGGATCTTCTCCGCGGCGAGCTGCTGGACCTGTTGCTGCTGGTCGGGGTTGGAGGAGAAGAAGTCGGTGAGCCGGTCGAAGAAACCGCGCTGCTGGGCCACGACATACGAGCGTTTGGGGTCGAGCGAGGTGCGCTCCAGGGAGGCGTGGGGCAGCTGGACGGTCGCCGTGGTGCGGTCGTCCGAGACCTTCACCGCGTTGTCGCCGAGTTTGCCGAAGTCGACATAGGCGTCGACGCTACCGGCGCCGACATAGAGGGTGCGCCTGCCGCGCACCGCGTCGGGCAGGAACGTGGCGTCCTTCTCCAGGTCGACCACGACCTGGAAGTTCCCGCTGGCGCCCTCGAACCGGCTCATGTCCTTGATGGACTTGAGCACGACGGGACCCGTGCGGTCCTTGGTCTCCTCGGCGAACGGGTTGGGCAGACCCGGGATCAGGTCGGCCTTGGCCACGAGCACGAGCAATCCGGCGAATACGAGCAGGCCGGCGGCGAGCCGGGCCCACCAGGGCATGCGGCCTGCGTCGTTGCGTATGGGCATTGTCGGCACCTCCTGGATGGTGTGTGCCCCCGAACTGACCTTCTATGAGCGAGTAGTTCAACAGCTCTGTCACAGGCCGAAGGTCACGGCCGGTCCATGGCGTTCAGCGCCCGGCGGGCCAGCGGATGGGTCCGGACCAGCTCGGCGAGCGAACTCGACCCCCGCACGATCCTGGCGAAGGCGTTCCACGCGGGAGGAAAGGTGGTGAGCACGGCATGCAGCACACCCGGGCGCTTCTCGAACAGCGTCATCATCCGCCGCCCCACGCCCATTTCCACGCCCAGCCCGGCCTTGACCGCGAAGGCGTAGTTGAGCGCCTGCCGGCGGGCGTCCACCGCGTCGTGCGCCTCCGAGATACGGACCGCCCACTCCCCCGCCAGCCGGCCCGAGCGCAGCGCGTACGAGATGCCCTCGCGGGTCCACGGTTCCAGCAGCCCGGCCGCGTCACCGCAGACCAGTACCCGGCCCCGGGAGAGCGGGGAGTCGTCGGAGCGGCAGCGGGTCAGGTGGCCGGAGGAGATGCTGGGCTCGAAGCCGGACAGGCCGAGGCGGGCCACGAAGTCGTCGAGGTAGCGCTTGGTCGCGCCGCCGTCGCCCCGGGCGGAGATGACGCCGACCGTGAGCGAGTCGCCCTTGGGGAACACCCAGCCGTAACTGCCCGGCAGCGGGCCCCAGTCGATGAGCACCCGGCCCGCCCAGTCCTCGGCCACCGCCGCCGGCACCGGGATCTCGGACTCCAGGCCCAGGTCGACCTGGTCCAGTTTGACGCCGACGTGGGCGCCTATCCGGCTGGCGCTGCCGTCCGCGCCGACCACGGCCCGGGCGAGCACGGTCCCGCCGTCGCTGAGGACCACCGCGACGGTGCGCCGGTCGGGCACCGCGGGCCCGTGCTGCTCGACGCGGGAGACGGCGGTGCCGGTGCGCAGCACAGCCCCGGCGCCCTGCGCGGCCTCCACGAGTCCGGCGTCGAACTCGGGGCGGTTGATGAGCCCGAAGAGCATCTGCCGGGAGCGCTTGGTGCGGACCAGCCTGCCGTTGAGGCTGAAGGTGACCGCGTGCACCCTTTCGCGGAGCGGGAGTTCGAAACCGGGCGGCAGCGCGTCGCGGGACGGGCCGATGATGCCGCCGCCGCAGGTCTTGTAGCGGGGCAGTTCGGCCTTCTCCAGGATCAGCACCCGGCGTCCGGCGGTCGCCGCGGCATAGGCCGCCGAGGCCCCGGCCGGACCGGCGCCGACCACGACGACATCCCAGACCGCCTCGGGCACGGCGGCTGCGCTGTCCGTGCCCTCCGGGCTCTCGGCGTGCTCAGCGTTCTCCGCGTTTTCCGCGTGCTCCGCCGGCCCGCTGCCGTCCTGCGTCCCATGCTCGCTGCTCACGTGTGCTTCCGTTCCCGATCAACCCGCCGACTGCCGTCGCCCCTGCTCAGCCGCATCCTATTGCGCGATGCCCGAAGGGCTCCCTGTGGCACCATCGGTCACGACCACCCGCACCCACAAGGAGCGCCCATGTCCACCGTCCCTTCCGCCGGACCTCTCGCGGAAACCGTCGCCTCGCTCATGTCGCGGGCCCGCACCGAACTGGCCGAGCTGGTGTCCTACCGGTCGGTCGCGGACCCGCGCCAGTTCCCCAAGAGCGAGTGCGAGGACGCCGCCCGCTGGGTGGCGCGGGCGCTGGACGCGGAAGGCTTCCAGGACATCGCCGTCCTGGACACCCCGGACGGCACCCAGTCGGTGTACGGATACCTGCCCGGACCCGCGGGAGCGCCCACGGTGCTGCTGTACGCGCACTACGACGTGCAGCCGCCGCTGGACGAGGCGGCTTGGCTCTCGCCGCCGTTCGAGCTGACCGAGCGGGACGGCCGCTGGTACGCGCGGGGCGCCGCGGACTGCAAGGGCGGCGTCATCATGCACCTGACCGCACTGCGGGCGCTGCGCGAGCAGGGCGGGGTGCCGGTCAACGTCAAGGTCATCGTGGAGGGCTCGGAGGAGCAGGGCACCGGCGGCCTGGAGCGCTACGCCGAGGCCCACCCCGAGCTGCTCGCGGCGGACACGATCGTCATCGGGGACGCCGGTAACTTCCGGGTCGGCCTGCCGACCGTCACGGCGACCCTGCGGGGCATGGCGCTGGTCGAGGTGCGGGTCAGCACGCTCGGGGGCAATCTGCACTCGGGGCAGTTCGGCGGCGCCGCGCCGGACGCCCTCGCCGCGCTCATCCGGATCCTCGACTCGCTGCGCGACGAGACCGGCGCGACGACGGTCGACGGCCTGTCCGGCGAAGGCTCCTGGGACGGCCTGCAGTATCCCGAGGACGACTTCCGCGGCGACGCCAAGGTCCTGGACGGCGTCGGACTGGTCGGCACCGGCACCGTCGCCGACCGCGTCTGGGCCCGGCCCTCCGTCACCGTGCTCGGTATCGACGCGCCGCCGGTCATCGGCGCGACGCCTTCGGTCCAGGCGACCGCCGGCGCGCTCGTGAGCCTGCGCGTCCCGCCCGGCGTCGACGCCCAGGACGCCGCCAAGCTGCTCACCGCCCACCTTGAGGCGGCGGCTCCCTGGGGCGCCCGTGTCGAGGTCATCCAGCGCGGCAGCGGCCAGGCCTTCCGCGCCGACACCTCCAGCCCCGCCTACGCCGCCATGGCCCAGGCCATGCACGCCGCCTACGGCAAGGACCTGGAGATCGCCGGCCAGGGCGGCTCCATCCCGCTGTGCAACACCCTGGCCACCCTCTACCCGCAGGCCGAGATCCTGCTCATCGGGCTCAGCGAGCCCGAGGCGCAGATCCACGCGGTCAACGAGAGTGTCTCCCCGGAGGAGTTGGAGAAGCTGTCGCTCGCCGAGGCGCTCTTCCTGCGGAACTACGCGGCGTCCAAGGCGAGCTGAGCCCAGGCACTCCGGCGGCGCTAACCAACCGGAACGCCCGCTTCGAGGTTGAGCACGGTGGCGCGTTCGCGGGCGCGCAGGGCCCATCGAAGGCGGGACAGGCGCACCGGCGGCAGCATGTCCGCGGCCTCGTCCTCGGTGGCGAAGCGCCAGCCGCGCAGCTCCGCCCCGGGGAGCAGGAGGCGTTCGGCGTCGGCGGCGGGCAGCAGGCCGCCGTCGAAGAGCAGCCGCAGGCCGCCGTAGCCGGGCGGGTTCGGCGGCTCCCAGTCGATGACCAGGAGCCGGGGGACGGCGGGGAGTTCGAGACCGAGCTCCTCGGCGACCTCGCGCATCCCGGCCCGCGCCGGGGGCTCGCCGGGCTCGACGACGCCGCCGGGGAACTCCCAGCCGGGCTTGTAGGTCGGGTCGACGAGCAGCACCCGGTCGCGTTCGTCGAAGAGCAGCACGCCGGCCGCCAGGGTCTCGGCGGTGGGCTCGGGGGTCTGCACGATGTCGCAGGCCCCCTCCCCCGCCCGGACCGCCTCGGCGATCCGCTCGGCGGTCCCGCGCGGCGTGAGCGCTCCCGTGTCGATGGTGTGCGCGTCACCGGTGAGCCATGGCAGCGCTTCTTCGTAGGCGGCGAGGTGGTCCAGACACCAGTCGCGCACCGACGCGCTGGCCTCGGGGTCGCCGGGACTGTCCTCGCGCCGCGCTATCCGCTCGCGCAGGATCGTTTCCTCAGCGTGCAGCAGCACGTGCCGCACCGGGATCCGCCGCGAGGCCAGGCCGCCGAAGATCTCATCACGGTAGTCCTGCCGCAGCAGCGTCATCGGGGCGATGAGCGGCCCACCGGCCTCGCTGAGCACGGCCGCCGCCGTGTCGACGACGAGGCGCCGCCAGGACGGCAGGTCCTGGTAGTCGGAGACCTCCCCGAGCCGCTTCTCCGGCAGCAGCATCTGAAGTCCGGTGCCGATGATTTCCGGGTCGTAGAGCACGCTGCCCGGTATGAGGTCGAGCAGTTCACGTGCCGCGCTGGTCTTGCCAGCTCCGAAGGTTCCGTTGAGCCAGACAATCACGGTGCCCCCTAATCCGTAGCCCCCTACGAATTGCCCGGATCATCGCCGTCGGCAAACGCGGCCCGGGGGCGGGGCCTGAGCCCGTCCATCACCACGCCCAGGGCGCGGTCCCGCACCAGCGGGTCCGCGCGGGCCCGCTCCGCCGCCCCGGAGGCGCCGACGAGCGGCGCCATGACCTCGGCGACGCCGATGTCGTCCCGTACGGCGCCGGCAGCCTGACCCGGCTGGTCGAGGCCTTCAGCCCGACGAGCTGAACCCCGCCGGCCGCAGCGCCTGCGCCGCGGCGGCCGCGGCGCCGACCAGCCCCGCGTCCGTACCGAGCAGGGCCGGGACCACCTTCATGCCGGAAGTGAAGGACAGCGTCGCGTAGCGGGCGAGGTGGGCGCGCAGCGGGTCGAACAGCAGCGGCCCGGCCCCGGCGACGCCGCCGCCGATCACCACGATCCCGAGCTCGACGAGGTTCGCGGTGGCGGCGATGCCGGCGGCCAGCGCCTGAGCGGCGCGGTCGAAGGAGGCCAGCGCCACGGGATCCCCGGCACGGGCCGAATCCGCGACGGCGGCGGCGGTCGGCTCGGCCCCGGCCGGCGGGCGCCAGCCCGATTCCAGGGCGCGGCGGGCGATGTTGGGGCCGCTCGCGATGCGCTCGACGCAGCCGCGCGAGCCGCAGGGGCACGGGTCTCCGTCCAGGTCCACGCTGATGTGGCCGATGTGCCCCGCGTTGCCCGTCGGCCCCGGATAGACCCGCCCACCGAGCACCAGGCCGCCGCCGACGCCGGTCGACACGACCATGCACACCGCGTTGTCATGGCCTCGCGCCGCGCCCAGCCAGTGCTCCGCCGCCGCGATGGCCACACCGTCCCCGGTCAGCACCACGGGCAGCCCCCCGACAGCCTCCGTGACCCCCGCGACCAGCGGATAGTCCCGCCACCCCGGCACGTTCACCGGACTGACGGTGCCCACCGAGGCGTCCACAGGACCCGCGCTGCCGATCCCGACCGCCACCGCGGCGGGCCACTGCGGCGCCGCGCGGAGCTCGGCGATCACCTCGTCGACGGCGCGCATCACCGTCGCCCCGTCCTCCCGCGCGGGCGTCGGCCGCAGGGCCCGTACGAGCAGTTGACCGTCCGGGTCCACCAGCGCACCGGCGATCTTCGTACCGCCGATGTCCAGCGCGGCGATCAGCGGGGCGGTCTCGGCGGACGGCCGGGGCGCGGCAGACGGCCCGGCCGTGTATTCGGTGCGCATGGCGGTAGTCTCACCCTTTGTTGACAACGTTGTCCAGCCCCTAGGATCCGCCTGTGACCGAGATCCCCCGCACCCTCACCGCCCGCCCCACCATGAAGGATGTCGCGGCCCGCGCCGGCGTCGGCCTCAAGACCGTCTCGCGCGTCGTCAACGAGGAACCCGGAGTCACCGACGACACCATCGCCCGCGTCCAGTCCGCCATCGACGCGCTCGGCTTCCGCCGCAACGACAGCGCGCGGCTGCTGCGCAAAGGCCGTACGGCCAGCATCGGGCTCGTGCTGGAGGATCTGGCCGATCCCTTCTACTCCCCCTTGAGCCGGGCCGTCGAGGACCTCGCCCGCGCCCACGGGACGCTTCTGTTCACCGGGTCCAGCGCGGAGAACGCCGACCGCGAGCAGGAACTCGTGCTGGCCTTCTGCGCACGGCGGGTCGACGGTCTGGTCGTCGTCCCCGCCAGCGACGACCACCGCTACCTGGAGCCCGAGATCGCCGCCGGCGTCGCCACGGTCTTCGTCGACCGCCCGGCCGGCCTCATCGACGCGGACGTCGTCCTCAGCGACAACGCCGGCGGCACGCGGGACGGCGTCGCCCACCTCATCGCCCACGGCCACCGCCGCATCGGCTTCATCGGCGACCAGCCGCACATCCACACGGCGGCCGAGCGCCTGCGGGGCTACCACCAGGCGATGGCCTCGGCCGGCCTGGCCGTCCAGGAAGGCTGGGTCTCTTCCGGGCCGACCTCCCCCGAGCGCGTACGCGCCGAGCTTGAGCGGATGCTTGCCGGCCCTGAGCCGATCACGGCTCTCTTCGCCGGCAACAACCGCATCACGGTCACCGCGGTGCGCGTCCTCTACGACGGCGACCGCGACCGCTCCGGCGAGGTCGCCCTCGTCGGCTTCGACGACTTCGAGCTCGCGGATCTGCTGCGCCCCGGCGTCACGGTCGTCGCCCAGGACCCGGCCCTCCTCGGGCTCACCGCTGCGCGGCTGCTCTTCCAGCGGCTCGACGGCGCGTCCGGGGAACCCACCCGTGTCGAACTGCCGTGCCGGCTCATTACCCGAGGGTCCGGGGAGATCCCGCTGCGCGGATAGCTGCGTCCGGGCTCGGCATGCCTTTACGGTGCCCCCGGTCGGGGTTGCCGGTTCCGTCCTCAAACGCCGGACGGGCTGGGTCGGCCGGTGTGCGCCTACCGTTGGTGGTCTGGTCGGGGCCGCCTGCCGGGACTGCGTCCTCAGCGCTCGCGACTCGGGTCGGCCCGGTTGTGCCCGGGATCCTCGCTCGTCGCTTCCGGGCGCATCCCTCCACCGTCCCCTTCGGCCGATTGGCGGCCACCGGCCAGTGGGGGTGCGTGTCCTCAAGCCCGGGCGGGCTGAACTGCGTTGGCTTCGGACCGCTGCGTCGGCCCCCGGCCATCGGGGTCGTGGGCACCGCCCGCGCCCTGGCCGGGCGAGGGGGTTTCCCCCACCCCGCCCCTTCCCGAAACCGGGCTCCGCCCGGACCCGCCGGGGGCAAGCCCCCGGACCCCCGAACGCCCTGCGGGCGTGTCCTCAAACGCCGGACGGGCTGAAATGAACCCACCCGCAGGCGAAAGGGAAGCCGGACAGGCTGAACACACTGCTCCGGCCGGGAGGGGACATGCCGGGGTTCTCCCGCAGCGCGACGAGCGAGGATCCCGGGCACGGACTTGTAAGGGCCAGAGTCGCGAGCGCCGAGGAGAGATCCCCGGTGGTGGCCCCGACCCCCAGGCCAACCCAGCCCGTCCGGCGCTTGAGGACGGACCGGAGCTCCGACCGACGGCACCGCAACGGGCGCCCGCCATCCGACGGCCGGAGGCCGGCGCAGCGGCCCGAAGCAAGCGAAGCGCCCGCGAGGGACGCAGACAACAGGGGCCCCAGCCCGTCCGGCGATTGAGGACGGAAGCGGCAACCGTGGCCGACGGCACCGCAACGGCATCGCAACCGCACCGCTACCCTCGGCCGTATGCCGACGCCTGAATTCATCCGTGAGCTGCGCGAGAAGGTGGGACACAGTGAGTTGTTCCTGCCCGGGGTGACAGCGGTCGTGTTCGACGACGAGGGGCGGGTGTTGCTGAACCTGCGCTCGGATACGGGCCGTTGGGCGCTGATCGCGGGCATCGTGGAGCCGGGGGAGCAGCCGGCGGAGACGGCGGTGCGCGAGGCGCTGGAGGAGACCGGGGTACGGGCGGTCGCGGAGCGCGTGGTGCTGGTGCAGACGACGCGAACGGTGACGTACCCGAACGGGGACAAGGCGCAGTTCTTCGACATCACCATCCGGTGCCGGTCGGTCGGGGGCGAGGCGCGGGTCGCGGACGACGAGTCGCTGGAGGTCGGGTGGTTCGCGCTGGACGCGCTGCCGGATCTGAACGACCGCCATTTGTTCTGCATCAAGCAGGCGCTGACGGACGACCCGACCTGGTTCGAGCCGGCAGGACCGCCGCCGGCAGCCACGACGGCTACTTGATCAGGGCGTTCACGGCCGCGATGAACAGCCCGATGGCCATGTCGACCCCGCCGACCCGGCAGGCGGCGGGCCAGCTTCGGTGGCCGATGGTACGGGCGGCCCAGAGGCCCCAGCAGAAGAGGGCGAGGGTGTTGAAGGCCAGCGAGGCGGTGGCGGCGGTGGCCTCGGGCCACCAGCCGGCGTAGGCGGCCAGGAGCATGAGGACGGTCGGCATCGCGGCGGTGGGCAGGGCCCATTCGGCGAGTACGGACCGCACCGCGATGGCCGCCATGCCCTTGCCGCCCTCGGGCGGGGGCTGGGCGATGGCGCGGGCGTAGCCGTGGGCGGCGGCGGAGGCGAGGGCGGTGAGGAGCACCCAGAGGGCGTCGTAGCCGGGGTCGGGGGCGCCGCTCTGCTCGTCGAGCGCCGCGGCGAGGGCGCAGGCCAGCACGGAACCGTAGACGCCGCCGAAGATCAGCGACTCCGACGGGACGTACCGCCGGATCCGGTGGGGCATCGTCACCCGTCAAGGTCTAGCAGCACGGTCGCGCGGCGGCACGCGTCCGTACGCCGCCACGCGACGGGTTAGCCTGATCGGACAATGAATCGTTTGACGACGTCAACGGGCGACTTCGACCTCACCCGCTTTCCCGAGGACCCCCGCGACAGCCTTCGCGCCTGGGATGCGGCCGACGAGTACCTGCTGCGGCACGTGGCCGCCGGGGGAGAGGACATCTCCGGCAACGGCAACGGCACCCTGGCCGTGGTCGGTGACCGCTGGGGCGCCCTGGTCACCGCGCTCGCGGGGCCGCACCGCACCGTACAGATCACCGACTCCTACCTCGCGCAGGAGGCGACCCGGGCCAATCTGCGGCGGGCCGGGATCGAGCCGGACGCGGTGCGGCTGCTGTCGACCAGGGACACCCCGCCGGAGCGGATCGACGTGCTGCTGGTCCGCGTACCCAAGAGCCTCGCGCTGCTGGAGGACCAGCTCCACCGCCTCGCGCCCGGGGTGCACGCGGGCACGGTGGTGATCGGCGCCGGCATGGTCAAGGAGATCCACACCTCCACCCTGAAGCTGTTCGAACGCATCATCGGGCCCACCCGCACCTCCCTGGCCGAGAAGAAGGCCCGGCTGATCTTCTCCACACCGGATCAGCGCCTGGCCAGGGCCGCCAGCCCCTGGCCGCGCGACTACGCGCTGCCCGCCGACGTCGGGCCGGCCTCAGGGCTGACGGTCACCAACCACGCCGGGATCTTCTGCGCCGAGCGCCTCGACATCGGCACCAGGTTCTTCCTGCGCAACCTGCCGCGCCGCCACGGCCCCGAGCGGGTCGTGGACCTGGGTTGCGGCAACGGCGTGGTCGGCACCGCGGCCGCGGTGGCCAATCCCGGGGCCGAGGTGCTGTTCACCGACGAGTCGTACCAGGCGGTTGCCTCGGCGGAGGCCACCTTCCGTACGAACGCCGGCCCGGCCGCCAAGGCCGAGTTCCGGGTGGGCGACGGGCTGGCGGGCGTCCCCGACGGGTCGGTGGACCTGGTGCTGAACAATCCGCCGTTCCACACCCACCAGGCGACGTCGGACGCGACGGCCTGGCGGATGTTCACCGGAGCGCGCGACGCGCTGCGCCCCGGTGGTGAGCTGTGGGTGATCGGCAACCGGCACCTCGGGTACCACCTGAAGCTGCGCAGGCTCTTCGGCGGCTGCGAGATCATGGCCAGCGATCCGAAGTTCGTCGTCCTGCGAGCTGTCAAGAACCGACATCCCTGACAGAGTGGGGAGAATCAGGAGCGAGGGGACGGCACCAGAGGGACGGAGCGGTCGGCCGTGGCAGCAACGGAGAGTGGGTCCGACGGGACGGACACCGTCGTCACGCTGCTGCTGGACGCCGGGGGACGACTGCTGAGCTGGCCCGACCGGGCCCAGCGGCTGCTGGGCCACCTGCCCGGCGACATGATCGGCCGCCCCGCCGTCACGCTCCTGGCCTCCGACGCCGCCGCCGGGGCCATGCCGACCAGCCCGGAAGAGAGCTGGACCGGGCTGCTCACCGCCCGCCACCGGGACGGCCGGGAGGTGCCGGTCGAGGTGCGGGTCGTGGCGCTGCCGGAGGGCGGGGGCGACGCGCGCTGGCTGGTGCTGGCCGAGGACGCCGGGCGCTCCCCGCTGTGGGGGATGAGCCCGCAACTGCTGCGCCGGATGACGGGACGGATGCCGGCCGGCCTGGTCGTGGTGGACACCGAGCTGCGCTGCGTGTGGTCGAACAACGCGATGGAGCGCTTCGGCGGCGGAACCGCGCGGGAGCGCCGCGGCCGGCGGCTGCGGGACATCCAGCCAGGCCTGAAGGCCGAGGCCCTCGAAGCCCAGATGCGGAAGGTCCTGGACACCGGCGTTCCGGTGCTCGACTACGAGCACGTCGGGCGCCCCAAGTCCGACCCCCATCGCGACCACGCCCACTCGATGTCCTTCGTACGCCTGGACGACGACACCGGCCACCCGCTCGGCGTCTGCTACTCGGTCACCGACATCACCGACCGCCACCGCGCCCTGCAGCGCCTCGCCCTCCTGGACCGGGCCAGCGAGCACATCGGGCGCAGCCTGGACCCCGCCCGTACCGCCCAGGACCTCGCCGAGGTGGCCGTGCCCGAACTCGCCGACTATGTCGTCGTGGACCTGCTGGAGGCGGTGATCCGGGGCGCCGAGCCGGGGCCGGTCACCGGTGCCGAGCCGGTGCGGCTGCGCAGGTCAGGGGTCGGCTCCGTACTGGAGGGACACCCCGGTCCGGCGTTCCGGATCGGGGACCGGGTCGCGTACCAGGCCTCGACGCCGCCGGTCGGCTGCCTCGTCGAGGGCAAGTCCTGGCGGGCGGAGCGGCTGGATCCGGACGAGCCGGAGTGGGGCAGCGGCATCCCCGGGGGACGGGCCGCGTCCTTCGGGGAGCTCGGGCTGCGTACGGCGATGGTGGTGCCGATCATGGCCCAGGGCATCACCCTGGGCATCACCTCGTTCTTCCGCACGCAGTGCGACCTGCCCTTCGACGAGGACGACCTGCGGCTCGCCGAGGAGTTCGTCGCCCGCGCCGCCGTGTGGATCGACAACGCCCGCCGCTACACCCGCGAGCGCGACGCGGCCCTGGTGCTCCAGCGCAGCCTGCTGCCGCACGGCATCCCGCCCCAGGAGGCGGTGGACGTGGCCTCCTGCTACCGGCCCGCCGACGAGCTGACCGGTGTCGGCGGCGACTGGTTCGACGTCATCCCGCTGTCCGGCGCCCGGGTCGCCCTGGTCGTCGGCGAGGTGACCGGCCACGGCATCGAGGCCGCCGCCACGATGGGCCAGCTGCGCACGGCGGTGCGCACCCTGGCCGACCTGGACCTGCGGCCCGAGGAACTGCTCGCCCACCTCGACGACCTGGTCAGCCAGGTGGCCCGGGACGAGCGGGCGGAGCAAGAGATCCGGACCGAGCAGGAGCTCGGCACGGGCTCCCTGGGCTCCAGCTGCCTGTACGTGGTCTACGACCCGGTGGCCCGGTCGTGCGTCATGGCCAGCGCCGGCCATCCGCCGCCCGCCGTCATCGGCCCGGGCCGCGACGGCGCCGGCTTCCCGGACCTGCCGGTCGGCCCCGCGCTGGGGGTGGGCGGGCTGCCGTTCGAGTCCGTGGAGTTCGGCCTGCCCGAGGGCAGCCTGCTGGCCCTGTACACCGACGGCCTGATCGCCGACCCCGAAACCGCCAGGGACGCCCTGGAGCCCTTCCTCAGGGACCCCG
>Ga0307517_10010537_pt1 | contig 12931 bp, 16 predicted proteins | sample 23_EM_MG_FD_194515 | JGI IMG/M metagenome (GOLD analysis project Ga0307517, IMG submission 194515) | Populus trichocarpa ectomycorrhiza microbial communities from riparian zone in the Pacific Northwest, United States - 23_EM | ecosystem: Host-associated > Plants > Roots > Unclassified | place...
GTCTGGGCTGGACACCCCGTCGGGTTCGAGGCGTTTACGATCCCCAAGGCTCACGATGGTCGCAAGCTCGTCGGCAGAAATGGGAAACTTATTCACGACTTCTACCTTCTCGACCAGTGGATTAAGGGTCGCAACGCGGGATTCCTCAGCTACCACGAAAACGTTGTGAAGGCGTTCAAGATCTGGTTGATGTCGTGCGCGGAACGCAGGGAAAAGGTGAAGACGTGGCAGGATGCTCTCTTCAAGGAACAGGTCGGCCACGTGTATGACACTGGAGAGGCGTATAACAGTTGTTTGGCGTCGATTGACCGAATGTACGGGAGGAAGACGGAGGCTATTTTGAACGAAAAGAGGATCATCGCTTGCACAACGACTGGAGCTGCCAAGCACGGTGAACGAATCCGCGCTGCTTCCCCGACAGTCGTTCTTGTGGAGGAGGCTGGAGAGATTTTGGAGAGCCATGTTTTGACCGCGCTGGGTCCGAAGACGGACCAGTTAATTTTTATCGGTGACCATAAGTCAGCATTCCTTTCTTGTTTGTTTGGCGTGAGTATACTGATGACTATTGCAGACAATTGCCGCCCCGCCTCAACGTCCAGGACCTCCCAAGGGCCCAATGTCGAGAATAGTAGGCGTATGGCGGGAACTTCCCACTGCTTCGCTGGGTCCTTGTTCCAGCAGGTTGTAATCATGTCCCATACTCTACGCCGCAACCGCCGATTCACATCTTGATTCCTTGGACGTGGGGGTCACTCCCCAGATTGAATGCAGGAAACGACAGCGTCGTAGTTCTCCACCCCATCATATGGCAACACGCCCGTGAGGACCTGATAACAATGGGTTAATTGCATCAAGTATTATTCCATTTCCTAGTGGGAGAAGGAGCATACTGTAAAGGAAGTCATTGCAAGAGAATAAACATCACTTTCTTTTGAAGCGGGGCCAATGCAATTGTTATTAACTCCGGACTGGTTAAATTGTTCTGGGGCCATATAACGGGCGGTCCTTAGCTTAAACATGCGGTAATAACCGGCGAATTGATATGTGATCCCAAAGTCTCCGTGCCATCTCGAGTAATCAGAATGTTGTTCTGGATGTACGAGGTATCAGCGTACAGGTCAGCACACAGACTGTTCTGTTTCACCTACCGGAGCGATGCAACCATGCAAAATATTTAGCCCGTGAAGATATGAGAGGCCATCGCAGACCCCTGCAAGCTGTTACCGACGTGGTCAGCGGTGTACCCCTATCAATTTCAATGGATGCACACAAGCATTAGCCGATTGGCATCCGGGATCTTTTGCATGTACTGCATGATATTTCCATCTGACATCCATGGACTCATGATGCAGAGCGGAAACAGCGTCTCCGAGATCTCAATGATGGGAAGTATGTTTGGATGGGAAAGGTGCTTGGACCCCTCGACTTCACGGCAATAAATCTGGTGTGAAGCGCACTGAGTTGAACTCTAATTAGAAAAGGAGCCACGTACCTTTTTGATGTTCTTCAACCAGCCTATGCTTCGTGTCCGAATTACCTTGATGGATACCTGGTCCCCGTGATGACTTCCCTCCCAAATATCCACCAATCCAAGGGGCTCGAAGCCCGGGGGTTCATCACACAGTTCTACATCGGGAAAGATTTGTGATCCACGGAGGAGGGCGTGGGCGTAAAGTCTGAACCATGCGATCCTATAGTCACGGCCCCAGGAATGCCTGTCTATGGCCTAACCACCACCAGCTTGAGAAGGTGAGGGAAGGTTTTGCGATGAAAAGATACCTTCTGAAACGTTTCCGCCAATACCGCAGCATCCCGTGAGGATAGACTCGTTGGAGATCTTCCGGTCCTGGAGGCCACCTCGGAGATCTTGTCTGCATATTCCTTCTCCACTTGCCACCCCAGGTGTGTTGGGCACGGAACAAGGGATGCGCGCATGAAGACTTTCGCTAGTCTCGTCATCTTCTCGGGGCCAAGCGAGGCAAAGTCAACTAAATCATCCATTTATCAGCTGCTACCACCCGCGTTCATGTAGGTCGGTGGCTCACTCGCACGACATCTTATGATACCATTGACTACCTGATCAGGTGGGGGCATCGCGGCGATGGGAAGAGAGGTTTCTGGACAACTGTTGGCGTTACGGGGAGACGTGTACCCCAGCCTCGTGGAAACCACGCCGTTCCCTCGCTGCGGCCACGAGGGTTGCCTGAATCGGACACTGACGTCGTCAATCTCGCGATCTCCCGAAGGACGGGCGCTTCCCCGAGGACTCTCAATTAGTCCTCGCACGACCCCAACTCGCCATCTTCTCTCTGTCTGAGTTTTCTTGCGAGCATCAGGGTCGGGTGCCACGTATTGTGTCCGAGAATCGCCGCAGATTGGGGTGGCACACCCGCAGTCTCAGCCGCCGGGCAACAGAGTCGGTTGTGGACAGGCAGTGAAAGGAACACTGGAGTTTTTGGAAACAGCGTGACCGCTTTTTCGTCCCTCCCGTCCACTACGCATGAAAGTGGCCCAGGGAATGGCGAGGAGGCCGATGAAGAACGTCGGGATCCACCCGAAGCTCTGAATTGAGCTAGTCATCCCCATGATCCTTACACGAACGTCAGTAACGAATAACCCCTGGTGACCACTCGTGTGCGTACCCTGGGGAGGCCGTGAAACTCTCTTCAGAACACATCAATGGTTCCCTTGACAAGTGGTCTGTTTGAGGAGACGGGACCTACGGTCATGGCGGACGGAGAAACGGAAAGTATCAATCCTAATTCTCTGTCAATCTGTTGGTACGCGATACCGTACCGGTTCTTCCATCAAACGAGCAGAGTCGGGGATCTAATGGTGGGCTTCATCCTTCGGGATATCAGCCTCCAGAACGACGGGAACGCGTCAGCCTCGGTCATTCCAAGAGTAGTATTACCGGTGTCGACAGTGGTGGTGGAAGGAGTGGCTCGGTCGCATTGTGCTGGACGAATTCGGAAGTGAGGTCGGTAGGGAGAGTGCAAGAAATAAGGAAAAGCCTCGAACGGGTTTTAAGACTGGTGGTGGAGGAAGGTGCGGGATGCCTGTCGGCGCTGGCTTGTGGGCCTTGAGTCCCCTGAGGTACGAGTCCCGGGCGAGGTTTGAACGGGACAGACGGTGAAGTTGGGGGACGGTAGCGCCCGAGATCACCACTCTCAATGCCGGTCTCGGCTCCACCCGGCTGACTCGGAGTAACCACAACCCGCCAACTGCAACGATGGCTCCGAATCCAACAACTAGAGAAATGAGCCACTCAAGGGGCACTGTATTCTCGGTATCAAGTACGGCTCCCCGCCGATGCACATACGTGCCTCTGACCTTCGCACTGTAGGGATCGCTCGCGTGGTGATCGATTGGTATCGAGGCAAAGCCAAGGTCAATCGTCCACCTGCAAGTGCGCCTCCAGAGGTGCCTCCGAGAATATCCATGATAGGCGAATCGACCTGTCGCTTGCCATACGAGATCGTGGAGATGATCGTCTCCCATCTCAAAGACATCAAGGCGCTCAAAGCGTGTTCATTGACGTGCCACTCCTGGCACACCGCCGCGGTCCCATACATCTACCACATCCTCATTCTCAAAGAGAGGACACCCGGCGACGCTCGCAACAAGCTGAACCTGTTATCCGGGTTACATGGGCTGGGTCTAACACCTCACGTGAAAGAGATCCGAGTGAGGGAGTGCTTTAGCACGCATTGGTTCGTGCCCGAGGCATTTAGTTCCCTTGACTTGGGCTACTTTTCCGCTTTAGCGAACGTTCACACTCTGAAACTCGAGGAACTGGAGATCCACCGCTTCGTACCAGGCATTGAACACTATTTCGGACACTTCTCGCAAACCCTCCGATCCATCACACTGTACGACCCACGCTGCACCCCGCGACAGCTGTCGCGTTTCCTCTCTCTCTTTCCAAACCTCGACGACATCGAGATCTGGTACATCTCCACACACATACCACACACGATCATCCCTGATACGGAACTCGTTCCGTTCTCTGCGCCAAAACTGCGGGGGTAGCTGACGCTTTGCGACTTTCGTTGCCCCGAGACTTGGACGGACTTGATCACTTCATGTGATGGCTTACGGCTCCGTCACATGGACCTGCGCACGGTGGCCGGCTGTGCATCTGTCCTAATCCCGTCGAATGACAACACTCCTGTGAGAGCCTGATGGTAATGCGTCAGTTGCATCGAGTATCGCTGTTCCACAGCGGAGTATACCATAAATAAAATCATCGTGAGGGTGTAAACGTCACTTTCTTTGTAAGCCGGGTCAATGAGATTGCCGTTGTTGAACTATTCTGGAGTCATACTTATAACGCGCAGTTCTTAGCTTATTAAACATGCGGCGGTGGAAATTGATGAATGGATATGTGATCAGAATCTGATCGCTCTCAGCCTCCACTCCATTAGGCGTTCGGTGTGGCCCCGCCCATACCATTCTCCTCAATCTCACTACGTGACAACCGTCCTAATCAATGTCTCCCTCACCCTCCACTCCATCCCAAAGGCCTCACCATCACCTCTGACATCGCTGCCAGACCAGCATCGCGAGGTACCACGGCCCCGAAAATCAACCCAACATCACGAAACGAGTCTGTTTACACGAGGCGCCCCGCGACAAGATGACCGCTCGTCTCCGTTAGGGTTTGGGTCCATCCTTACCGCATACACGCCGCACTGCTCTTTCGCAACTACCTCGAGTCCCAACCATGGCTACAAACTCCCAACGACCGAAGCATTAGGACGGCGGCCTATCTTTACTGAACGCGGCTGTCAAGGCCCTGAATCTCGCGAAGGAATTCTCAAGCGTTACGCCGGCTACGGCCGTTTTTGAAACCGTCAGCGTTATCCTCAGGATGACCGGAGTGAGTTTTTCTCCTAGTCTGCGCTGAACGATTGCAAGATGACATGCAACTAGGACACGATGATCAACGAGACTGGCCTGCACTGATGTTTGTATCGCCCTCGACCGGGGACTGAAGGGGAAGAGGTTGAATGAACTTAACAATTCTGTGGTTGAAGCAATTGATCAGTTCACGACGTGAGTTACACCAGTAATGCACACTTTGAGTGTCCCGTTGACGACATCTTTGATCCGACTTCGGGGCGGTCGCGGAGATCCGAAGGAACGTCATCAAACAGGGTAAACGGAACGGACTCTCTCGATTTTTTCACGCAAACACCCGCCTGGAGGTCGGACCTCACCAGGATCCTTCTCGTGTTTAACGTGCGGCTATTATTGACCGTTAATTCCCAGACTGAGCTTGCAATTAATAAACACGTGGCTGTTGTGAACACCCACACCCTTGTACTCGATAGGAGATGGGTCTGGTAGTTTCTTCGATACGAGAGATACGATGAAGGCTGCGGGCTTCGAGCTTGCGGATTGTTCAGACAAAGAAGAGCCACCCGTTTTCTGCCAAGGGTGGTTCGTGCACACCACCCCGAATCTTGTATGTGCCAGTATTTCCATCGAATGACGCGCCCGGTGCTTACCATGCAACAGATATCACCCAAGTGACCCCGCCTCCCCCGTATTTTCTTCTCCCTTCTCCACGCTCACGAGACATGAACTTGTCCTCTGCCAGATATCCGGTAATACGCCAAAGTGGAGTCGATCTCAGATGGGTACCTCTTAGAGGGAGACTGTTGTGGGGGATTCATTGTCCGCGACGAACACCAACGCGGTGATGTGGGGAGTTGGTGGGCTCAACAATAGCTGTTCCCGTTGTGCCGACCCGGTTAGGTGTACTGTGTCCGAGGTGGTCAGACCCGTCACGCCGGCGACGACTCGCTCCATCTCGCGGTTTGCGCCTCGCGGGCCGGGACACTGATCTGTAGAAATCGCCAATAGAGTCGGAAAGGTCAAGTACACCGGGTTCCTTGGGATCCTGGCCCCTACGTTTTGCAGGCCGCGTCGTCAACCACTGACACATCACCGCGATCACCATCATGCACTCACCCACCTTGGACGTCGGGGGCGAGTTCTCCGGACCCCCGAAGGCTACGAGCGAGTGTGATATCAAGATCGCCGTCCACTCTCCTGATGTCGAGGGTGGCTAGTCCGTGAACGGGTCGCGGAGTACCAAAGGAGGGCTTCCTCCAATATCCTCAAACTCATAGACGGACTGAGGGAACTCGAGAAGTATAACGCAATCGTCTGCCTGTCACTCCGTTTGGCATCGGCTCAGGGGGACCAATGGCGCCTCAATCCCTGGCCGCTGGACTTCTGGTATGTCCTGTCCGGTACCGAGATCATACCACACCCGGAACTGAACTATCACCGGGGCGGCAGTATCTTCGTAAACCACCCGAAAAAAGGGATGCTGGGAAACCTCAAACCGCAAAGGTGATGGCAGATAAGGCCGACGCTACCTGGGGTGACCATTAGGGAAGGTTGTCATTTACGAGGCTGCCCGCTGTGGCCACCCCCGAGTTTGAATCAGGTGCTGGCAATGCTCGACGAGCATACGTGGTCCTATTGTGTACAGTAAATAAGTAGTAGGAGATACGTGTAGGAAAAACAAGTGAAGATAGGATCATTAACATATGTATAAGCCGTTTGGTTGCCGCATTGCGAGTTAATGCTCTCTCATGTACCAAAATGCCGTCGCGTCGTTTAGACACGAAAGGATATCCTCTATTCTAGGTCGTGCGTTGCGATCTTCCAGCCAGCATAGCTCGATGATTCTCCACAGCTCGTCATTGAAGCCAAGTCGTGTCGCCCCATCCGGTTTCTTCGGTCGATCTCCCTCAGTGATCGCATTAATGACAAGAATATCCGACTCGATTTCGACGTACGGGCGATGTTCGCATAGAACCTGGAGCACACCCGGTTAACTGCGTTATACAACAAATTGGCTCACGCAAGCGCCTACCTCGTATATGACCATGCCGAGAGCGTAGCAATCGGACTGCTTCGTCGGCCTATTCTCCTCCGATTGTGGCATCCCGAACCTGTCTGGATCCAGCAGTTCAGGGCTCATCCACCGGTACGTCCCCCCTTCAGTGAATGACACCAGTGTGTCATTCGAGATTAACGACACTCGGGATGCTGCGGCAGAGGCATGAGTCACAATGCCGGTGATGGTCGAAAGGCCGAAATCGGCGATGCACGCTCGTCGGTTCTCGTTGATAAGGATGTTCGCCTTGATATATCAGTGAGAAGTATATAGATATGCGATTTGAGAGAACACATACACCCTTCAAATCTCCATGGACAATTCGGAGGTCGTGCATATACTTCAACCCATTTACAACATCAGTCAGCTGGACAATTGATCAGTTAGGCCACAGTTGGAATTGAGTGTTAAACATACAAGCTCGATGCGGTTCACATGTCGATCTTTCCCAACAAACTCGTTGATGCTTCCGTTCTCCATCCATGCGGAAACCATCGCGAACCGTTGGTTACTGACTGTCACTCCAATCAACGGTAAGATGTTTGGATGCCGGAGGTGTTTCCAGGCCACACCCTCTCGGCAGAATCTCTGTAACATGTTTGTCTGTATAGTCATGGCAGTGGAGGTGGAGGACTCACACTGAGGATGAGATCCAGGTCACTCGTGATATACACACGCACGACCTTGATAGCCACTCGATGCCCATCGTATGTACCCTGCGATACGTTGGCGTAGCCGCCGCTTGCAACTTCCCTGGAGCCTTCCGAACAATCTGGAATGTGCATGGACTTCGGAATCACGCGGTGTCGGCTGCACATTTTGCAGAACTTATTGAACATCTTCAGTCGTTCTTGATCCGATAGGGCGTGATCTTCCAATTGCTATGGCTCGTGTTAGCCTTGGGGGGAGAGTAGGGGAGGTGGAAGAGCCTACCCTATCCATTTCGTTAACGATTCTCTCGATTTCTGGTTCCGGGACTTGCAGAAACTGGAATAGAGAGGTGATCCGTGGGATGAATCCTCCACGTCGTTGCCGCCCTGCTTCAACGTCCAAGACCTCCTGGGGGCCCAATGTTGAGAATAGTACGCGTATGGCGGGAACTTCCCACCGCTTCGCTGGGTCCTTGTTCCAACAGGTTGTAATCATGTCCCATACCCTACGCCGCAACCACCGATTCACATCTTGATTCCTTGGACGCAGGGGTCGCCCCCCAGATCGAATGCGGGAAGCGACAGCGTCGTAGTTCCCCATCCTATCATATGGCAACACGCCCGTGAGAACCTGATAACAATGGGTTAATTGCATCAAGTATTATTCCATTTCCTAGTGGGAGGAGCATACTGTAAAGGAACTCATTGCAAGAGAATAAACATCGCTTTCTTTTGAAGCGGGGTCAACGCCATAGATACCGGACGAGAACCGGCGAAATCGTTCTGGGGCCATATAACGAGCCGTTCTTAACTTAAACATGCGGTAAGCGCGGGGGAATTGATATGTGATCCCAAAGTCTGCGAGGCACGCGTTGCCATCTCGAGTAATCAGAACGTTGTCCTGGACGTACGAAGTATCAACGTGCAGGTCAGCACACAGTCCGTTCTGTTTCACCCACCGGAGCGATGCAACCATGTAGAATATCTAGGCCGTGAAGATATGAGAGGCCATCGCAGACCCCTGCAAGCTGTTACCGACGTGGTCAGCGGTGTACCCCTACCAATTTCAATGGATGCACACCAGCATTAGCCGATCGGCATTCTTATTCTTTTGCGTGTACTGCACGATATTTCCATCTGGCATCCATGGGTTCATGATGCAAAGTGGATACAGCGTCTCCGAGATCTCAATGATAGGGAGTATGTTCGGATGGGAAAGGTGCTTGGACCCCTCGACTTCACGGCAATAAATCTGGTGTGAAGCGCACTGAGTTGAACTCTGATCAAAAAAGGAGCCACATACCCTTTTGATGTTCTCCAACCAGTTCATGTTCCGTGTCCGAATTACCTTGATGGATACCTGGTCCCCGTGATGACTTCCCTTCCAAATATCCACCAATCCAAGGGGCTCGAAGCCCGGGGATTCATCACACAGTTCTACATCGGGAAAGATTTGTGATCCACAGAGGAGGGCGTGGGCGTAAAGTCTGAACCATGCGACCTTATACTCATCGCCCTGGGAATTATTGTCTACGGCCTAACCACCACCAGCTTGAGAAGGTGAGGGAAGGTTTTGCGATGAAAAGATACCTTCTGAAACGTTTCCGCCAATACCGCCACATCCCGTGAAGGTAGACTCGTTGGAGATCTTCCAGTCCTTGAGGCCACTTCGGAGATCCTGTCTGCATATTCCTTCTCCACTTGCCACTGCTGGTGTGTTGGACACGGGACAAGGGATGTGCGCATGAAGTCTTTCGCCAGTCTCGTTATCTTCTCGGGACCAAGCGAGGTGAAGTCGACTAAATCATCCATTTATCAGCTGCTACCACCCGTGTTCATGTAGGTTAGTGGCTCACTTGCACGACATCTTATGATACCATCGACTACCTGATCAGGTGGGGGCATCGCGGCGATGGGAAGAGAGGTTTCTGGACAACTGTTGGCGTTACAGGGAGATGTGTACCCTAGCCTCGCGGAAACCACGCCGTTCCCTCACTGCAGCCACGAGAGTTGCCTGAATCGGACACCGATGTCGTCAATCGCGCGATCTCCCGAAGGCCGGGCGCTTCCCCGAGGACTCTCAATTAGTCCTCGCACGACTTCAACTCGCCATCTTCGCTCTATCTGAGTTTTCGTGTGAGCATCAGGGTCGGGTGCCACGTATTGTGTCCGAGAATCGCTGCGGATTGGGGTGGCAAATCCGCAGTCTCAGCCGCCGGGCAACATAGTCGAGGCAGCGAAGGGAACAGTGGAGTTTTTGGAGACGGTGTGACCGCTTTTTCTTTCCTACGCATGAAAGTGGCCCAGGGAATGGTGAGGAGGGCGGTGAAGAACGTCGGAATCCACCCGGACCTTTGATGAATTAAGCCAGTCACCCGCATGATCCTTGCACGAATGTCAGTAACGAATAACCCCTGGTGACCACTCGTGGGCGTACCCTAGGGAGACCGTGAAGTCTTTTCAGAACACATCAATGGTTCCCTTAATAAATGGTCTGCTTGAGGAGACTAGACCAACGGTCGACGGAGAAATGCAGAATATCAATTTATATTTTCTGTCAATCTGTCGGTACACGATACCATACCGGCTCTTCCATCAAACGAGCAGAGTCGTGGATCTAATGGTGGGCTTCATCCTTCGGGATATCAGCCTTCAGGAACGACGGAGACGCGTCAGCTTCGGTCTTTCCGAGAGTAGTACTACCGGTGTCGACAGTGGTGGTCGAAGGAGTGGCTCGGTCGCATTGTACTGGGCGAATTCGGAAGTGAGGGTCGGTAGGGGAAATAAGGAGAAGCCTCGAACGGGTGTAGTGGAGGAAGCTGCGGCTGCGGTTCGGTCTGAGGGAACGGCGCTGCCGGCGCTGACTTGTGGGCCTTGAGTCCCCTGAGGTACGAGTCCGGGCGAGGTTTTTACGGGACGAGACGGTGAAGTTGGGGACAGTAGCGCCCGAGATCACCAATCTCAATGCCGGTCTCGGCTCCACCCGGCTGACTCGGAATAACCACAACCCGTCAACTGCAACGATGGCTCCGAATCCAACAACTAGAGAAGTGGGCCACTCAAGGGGCACCGTATTCTCAGTATCAAGTGAGGCTTCCCGCCGATGCACATCAATGACTCTGACCTTCTCACTGTAGGGATCGCTCGCGTGGTGATCGATTGGTATCGAGGCAAAGCCAAGGTCAATCGCCCACCTGCAAGTGCGCCTCCAGGGGTGCCTCCGAAGATACCCATGATAGGCGAATCGACCTGTCGCTTGCCATACGAAATCGTGGAAATGATCGTCTCCCATCTCAAAGACATCAAGGCGCTCAAAGCATGTTCATTGACGTGCCACTCCTGGCACACCGCCGCGGTCCCACACATCTACCACATCCTCATCCTCAAGGAGAGGACACCCGGCGATGCTCGCAACAAGCTGAACCTGTTATCCGGGTTGCATGGGTTGGGCCTAACACCGCACGTGAAAGAAATCCGAGTGAGGGAGTGCTTTAGCACACATTGGTTCGTGCCCGAGGCATTTAGTCCCCTTGACTTGGGCTACTTTTCCGCTTTAGCGAACGTGCACACTCTGAAACTCGAGGAACTGGAGATCCACCGTTTCGTACCGGGCATTGAACACTATTTCGGACACTTCTCGCAAACCCTACGATCCATCACACTGTACGACCCGCGCTGCACCCCGCGACAGCTGTCGCATTTCCTCTCCCTCTTTCCAAACCTCGACGACATCGAGATCTGGTACATCTCCACACACATACCCCACACAATCATCCCTGATACGGAACTCGTTCCGTTCTCCGCGCCAAAACTGCGGGGGCAGCTGACGCTTTGTGACTTTCGTTGCCCCGAGACTTGGACGGACCTGATCACTTCATGTGGTGGCCTACGGTTCCGTCACATGGACCTACGCAGGGTCACCGGTTGTGCATCTGTCCTGCTGGGGGCATGTGCCGAGACCCTGGAGACGCTGCGGTTCTACCCGACGGATGGTTCCATTGGTGAGTTACTCAGCGTAGGTTTATCCGCGAACCCGAGCTGATGGCGGGCAGGAATCCTCACCCTCTCATCCCCTGAATTTAACCTATCGCGCCTCAAAGCCCTCCGATCCCTCGAAATTGGGGATTGGACAGGCGACTTTGGGGGAGGGGGAGGCTGCTACACCATCGTCATGGAGATATTTTCGACGATCACGTCCCCCGTGTTCTCCGAGCTCGTTATCGCCATCGAGCATAATGAGATCGGTTATTTATCGTCAGACGCTGCGTTGTTTAGGACACTGCGCACGATGAACAGAGTCAGGCCCTTCAAATTGGTCTTTTTGGCCGAGATCGGGGAATTTGATCGGCACCTCGGCCGGCTGGAGGAGTCACGGTGGAGGTTGGAGGGTGCTTTGAGCTCGGCGACTACAAAGGGTCTCCTCGATTTCCTCGACTCCCCGCCCACCATCCGCACAGGCCGACTTCCCGACCTAGGATGGGAGACCCGGTGTTGAGTAGATGCTCTTCACGCGTGCCCCGTGTAGTTTTACTATGTAACACGGACTTTCTCTTACCAGAATAGACCAGGCATCGGAAGGCAAAACCCGTAGCGCAAGTAGGGCCCCGTTCAGACGTACCAGCCCGCTGCTGAATACGATCGAACACCCTGACTCTCCCACCCGCCACGATGACGGTTCCCCCAACCGGCCCACAACGACCAGAGGTGCAGGTCACTCAAGGGGAAGCATATCCTCAGCGTCGGGTGCGGGTCCTCTAACCAGTGCATGTGGATGGCTCTGACCTCTATGTCTTTCGCTCGTAGGGATAAATCTTTCGAATCGCGTTGTGATCGTCTGGAATTGAGGCAAAGACCAAATTACTCGGCAATACGCCTCCGGAGAAGTGTAACGGACGCTACGGTTTTACAAGACAGGTGGCTCAACTGGTAGGTGGTTCAACGTGGTTTCTCTGCGGATTCGAGCTGATGCTACAGCAATTGGTTCCCCCTCGCTCCCCAAATTCGATATATCGCAGTTCAAAGTCCTCCAACCCCTACAAGTCAGGGACTGAGCGACCTGACCTACCCTCCCAAACCGCCATACTGTGGTCATCCTCGAGGACTCCCGGATCCCCGATTTATCCTCGGACGTCGCGTTGTTCGAGATATTGCGCGCGACGAATGCCATCAGACCCTTCAAATCGGTGTTTATGTTCAAGTATACGTGTTTAGCCCAGGAAGAAACGCGGTGGATGTTCGCCGAACCATTAGAATTGGTGAATACAGATGGTTTCCTCGATTTTCTCGCCCCCCGCTCACCGAGGAAGTGATTCTGCTATCTACCCTTGAGAAATGAATGCAACGATAGATACATTCCGTGCAG
>Ga0307517_10010538_pt1 | contig 12930 bp, 7 predicted proteins | sample 23_EM_MG_FD_194515 | JGI IMG/M metagenome (GOLD analysis project Ga0307517, IMG submission 194515) | Populus trichocarpa ectomycorrhiza microbial communities from riparian zone in the Pacific Northwest, United States - 23_EM | ecosystem: Host-associated > Plants > Roots > Unclassified | place...
TTTAATTTAGTATTTTTAAAATAGTGGTTGTTTTTTAAGTATTTTATATGAATTTAATTCTTGAATGGATTTTTATATTTCATTTATATTTTTTTTTATGTTTTATATAATTAACATTTATTTTTTAAAAAAAAATATTTATTTTTGGATAATATTTATAATAAGTGTAATTTTATATGTTTTTCACTTTGATTTTATTTAATAAATTTTTGTATATTTTTATTTCTACTCTCATTTAATTAAATAAAAATAATAATTTTAATAAATATAGTCATTAAATAAAATCAATCAATTAAATGGATCGTGTTCTATTATCAAATATTTTAATAAATATTTATCCTTTCACTTTTTCAAATACATATTTAATTATCATTAATAATTTTTTATTTATTAATACAAATACTTTTTAATTTATTTAATTCACTGCGGCACTACCAGTATAACTCTCTTGATTTGTTACCGATTTTTTAAATAAAAAACTTGTCAAAAATGTCTATGTATTTATTATTTTTATTGAAAAAAAAAATAGCTGCAGGTAGGTAGATACAAAAAGTCAATCCCATCACTCTACCGCATGGATTTGATGAATCTTGAGTTACTTGGAGTTGGAGCACAACTTGATCATGATCCAACGAGCATGCAAGATTGAATAAGATAATCACCTGATACCAGTGTTACATCATCATCACAGCACAGGTCTCCCCTCCCATGACCCATCATAGCTAGATAGAGATGGAGATGTGATCATAATGGTCTGCTAAATGTAATTATCACTGGAACAGTAGGGTAAGGCCCACGTGGAAATCCAAAAGACGTGAACAGGTAGATAGGGCTTGTAATTGCTTCAATAACTATGTCAAAGATCTCCTCACTAGATTTTCTCATCATTTTTGGTTTTGCTTGCATCACCATTTCTTGTAAAGTACGCTGCTAAAAAACCTGGAACAGTGTATTTCGCTGTTCTTTTCATAGCATTACAGTATTACAGCACAACACGCTTGCCTTAAACCTTTAGTTTTTTAGATTCTGAAGAGAAAGTATAAAACTCCCTTGCTTCATTACCTTTGTTGTTTTAAAATAGCTAAAAGAGCAAAGGACTTCCTCTGAAAATTGGTGCCCAGAACCTGCCATGAACAGGAGTTGTAACAGAGAGAATCCACATATTTTGATTGTGATGATTGCAGAGAAGCAGATAATGAAAGGTGGTGGGGATGGCAAAGGGAGGGAAATAATGGGCCCTCAAAAGCCTGCAAGAGAAATGAGTGACACTGCACCAGAGATAAATTTGCTTCCCTTTTTCTCTCTCCATGTCCTTGTTTTTACTCTTGTGTGGCTCCTCTCTCCCCAGCTTGAGTCTTATAGGTACATTTAACATGGCCCTCAGAAGCTTTTTTTGGCTTTTGGGTACCCTCTCCTTGTTTTTTAGTGGGTTTTCTGAATTTTTTTGTCCTTTATTTTCAACACTCATTCGTGTTTATGAGCTTTTAAAATCTTACCGAGGAGAGAAAAATCATGAAATCTTGTTAGAGTCAGTCTAAAAATCTAAATCTCAGTTTCTTGGTTTTGGGTTCTTAAAGAAAAAAACTTTACTTTTCTGATCACTTAATGCTTGGAGAAGGGTGGGGTTACTGCACGAGCACCTGTTGCCTTTTTTTTATTACCTAACAAAAGTCACCACTATTTTCTGTCATTTGATCATGAATCATGCTCTTTCATGGAGAAAGAGAAACCAATGATTTCATAGGATGGTTGTGGCTTTTGATTGTAGCTTGTCTTGGGTTCTTTGAGGGAACCTGCATATAGTGTCAACCAGTGTAATAACTTTCCACTTTGTCTTGTGAGCATAATAAAATTCTTATGTCTGATTTGGGAAATCCCATGAATCTGCATGAAAATTCTTAACTCTCATTATTTTTTTTGTCTGCTAGGTATGCTGGACAACATTGTGTCCACAGGGACTGTCTCTTGTTGGGTGATCGCTATTCAGCAAATGACAAGAAGGTTGGTCATTTTCACATGCCTTTTTAGAATTCCAGCACCCCTGCTATGTCCATGCATTTGTTCAAGACAAACTTGAACGTTAATCTTGCTCTTCCTTGCTCCTGATCTCAACTGTTTTAGCATGCTTGTGCAGAGTTCTTTAGGTCTTTTTTCTCCTTGCTTTCCTCGGATGCTATTTTGGTGTTCTAAATACAGAAGGGTTGGGCTTCAGTTACATGGTCTTTGCATCCTTCTCCCATCTGTGCTTTTACTCGAATAATAGTGCACAAGAGCTTTGGAAGCTTAAAGTACGCACATCTGAAATTTCTCCTATAGCTTACAATTTACAACATCGGGAGAGGTGTCATTTACACAACATTCTTAGATTACACCTATCATCTCCCTTATGCTGTTGATTTTTTCCATATCGGTCCCTCCTTTAACTCTTAAAAGGTTGATCCATGCTTTCCTCATGTATAGTTTCGAAGTCATGAGAGCATTTTCACTTGTATACAAGTAGGCTAGGCCCATTTTGGGCTGTGGTGACTGCTACTAAACTGCAAACTCAACAGCCCCTAAGTCAGATATCTGAACGAAATTACACATGCAGGTCTTCTTTCACGTGTTTTAATGGCTGGTTGTTGCTTCAGTCAAATTGTGACTCGATAGAACAAGAGAACAAAGAGTTTTTTTTTTTCCAGGGAGAATAAACTAGTTGACACCAATGATAATTTACTCGACTTTAAACATTTTCTTCACCTTGTCTCTATATGTGAATCAGTGCATGGAAGATTGAGAGTGGTCATTGATTTACTTTTATGCATGTGTGAGATGAAAGATCTAATTTAATTTCATCAAAATTAAAACATGAACCTATGCTGGAATCTTTATGCACTTTCCAATGAACCTAGGACTACGCAATGAGGGATAGCCTCCTACATTACATTGTTATAACACTAGAAATTGCTGTCACTGGGACTTGGACCTTGCTTCACTTAAGGAAGCTATCGGTAGGCTAAGTCTGATATTCTGGTATGGTTTCCAATGAGATAAAGAATGCAAAGAAATCTGCAATTTCACGCCCAGATATTGCTTGTGTTTCATCATCCATCTTTTTTCTGTATACATATGAACATTGTTTTAATTTCCTCCTTTAATTGTGGTTCTATGGTTTACATTAAGTTTCTCTGACCTTTTCAAATCATTGCAATTTTCCAGTTGAATATTACTTGACATCAGAAATTAAAAACTTCAAAGAGATTGCCAGCAAAAACAACATAGAATCAGCTACAGAAAGCATGTTAGTGTTCTGTTGTTCATGATCCTTAGTGAGAAGAGTTCCCCATAAGTGCAGAGAACGCTGTTTTGCAAGTGAAAGTGGCCTAACATACAAGTGAAGCATTCAGCTGACTTTCAAGTGTTTTGTGCCTCTTGCCATGTGATTTGATCGATGCACAATATCATGGAGAATGGTTTGTTTGGTGTTCCAATAGATATGGCAGGAAGGAATTCTGTTGCTACAGATCGATCATCACAGAGAACCCCAAACTCACTTGTCCAGTTTGATTCATTCAACCTTAACAACCATAGTCAGACAGTGGTTGGATTTACCATGCTTCCGACATTGCAAGGAGAACCTATCAATGATCTCCATGCAAGCATTCACTTGGCCAATCGATCTTCAGTTATGAACTCAGAGGCATTAGTTACATCTCTTGGAAGGAATGTAGTGGGAGATGCTTTACCTGGCTGTTCACGTTCTATTAGTAACACTCCGTTTGATGAGCAATTTGGGGGTGGAACAACAATTTCTAGTTCTTCACTTGCTACTCTTTTAGCCACAAGAAGTGGTCTTCAAGAAAATCCGAACGACTTGGCAATTTCAGGACCATCAAGCTACCCTTTAGACGAGTTCAGGTCTTTTGTTTCAAATGACTGCACCAATGCTTTGAGCTCTTCATTTGCGTCGTCTTTGAATTATGGATGTGGTGAAGTATTTGGTAACATGAATAGTAAGGAGGATTTTGACAGGTTTCCTGCTCCTTTAGAGCTTGGTGGACGAACATCTGTAAGAGCAGGATTTCAACCATATTCGTCCATTGGAAGCCTGCAGCTGAATAGCTGGGTAGAGCCAAATGGTGTGAATGTGAGTGCAGGTGACCCTTTTGCATCTGGTAAACCTACTAACGAGCTCTCTTTGAGTCTTTCCACATCCCAGCCTTCTGTCATAGATAGAAGTATCCCAGATCAATGCTTGGAGATAAGTTGTAATCATTTAACACGCCATTGTTTGAAAGAAACAAGGTCATGCTCTGAACAAACTTCTTCTAGTAGTAAGGAGCTTTCTTTGAGTTGCCATTCTTATAACGCTGGTCAATTCTCACAAGTATTAGTAGGATCCAGATATCTTCATGTAATACAGGAAATACTTGCTAAAATTGCAAGCTATTCACTAGAGAATGTGGACCAGATAAGCTCTTCTACTGTTTGGTTCAAGACTGGAGCAAGTACACCATTCTCTTCAAGTTACCCTACTGAAGGAGGTATGTTGTCGATGGGTTCTGATGAATCTCCTGGTGTGAATGGTAGATTTGAAGTTCAAATGGATCCAGCACTTCAGAAACGGGCACTAGAAGCAAAGAGAACACAATTGCTAACCCTACTACAAGTGGTATGTCGATTTAATTATTGGTACTGACTAATTATGAAGCCGTAAAATCTAGTCTAGTATTGAATCATGCTTCTGATTGAAATGATGATAGTAACTCTTTACTTTTTCATTATAATCCTTGGAGTAGACATGCTATGCAAACAAGTTGCAATTGAAAATTTGCTGAATTCAAGCTTCAAGCTTCGTTTTCCGCTGGCCATAATTACTTCAAAAATTGCTTGGATTAACTCGTGATTAGTCTATATAATCACCACTTACTTGTATGGTTGAAGCTAGCTAGCTTTTCTCTTGTTACTATGTCTGGGTTTGTTGGACATGACATATTTGCATGAATAACGCACCCTATTTATTGTTTGCGCAGGTTGATGAACGATATAGCCAATGCTTGGATGAAATACACACAGTTATATCAGCGTTCCATGCTGCAACTGAGTTGGACCCACAGATTCACACTCGTTTTGCTCTCCAAACAATCTCTTTCTTGTGCAAACGCCTTAGGGATAGGATTAGCAACCAAATCCTAGCAATGGGAGCTCAGTTAGATAGTGGAGACACCATAGAGATAGAAGGATCTTTTGAAAGTTCGTACTTACAGAAGCAATGGACTCTACAGCAGCTGAAGAAAAAAGATCATCCGCTGTGGAGACCCCAGAGAGGATTGCCAGAACGATCTGTCTCAGTTCTGCGTGCATGGATGTTCCAGAACTTTCTTCACCCGTGAGCTCTTTTCTCCTAACTAACCTTGTCAAGAGCCTTTTAGTATCGGTAAAATGCATTAGCCAGGTTTGACAACCATGCGTCAAAAGTGAGTTTTGTTATCCGTTCGATTTCTTTCAGGTACCCTAAAGATGCAGAAAAGCATTTGCTAGCAGTAAAAAGTGGACTCACAAGAAGCCAGGTACATAAAGATTATACAGTCGGCTTGAATATTTCAAGAATCTTAAGGACATGCTGATACCTTGTGTTTTAGTCACTTGATACTATTAAATAGATTTTTTTTGCCAAGTTCTCGTGTTTTCCTTTACTAAATTCCGGAAATGAACAGGTATCCAATTGGTTTATAAATGCTCGTGTTCGTCTATGGAAACCGCTGATAGAGGAAATGTATGCTGAGATGAACAGAAGAAAGGCGCACCAAATCGAGGAGGGAACCTACAGCAATCACAGAGGCCAGATTAGCATCAGCAATCCAAGATTTAATGTGAATTAGAGAGCGGGAAGTAAAACTAGACATGGTAATGGCATAAGAACCACTTGTTAATTACTATTATTTAATAGATGAAAAAAAGAAAGACATCCACAGCTGGATATAATAGTATATAAATGTTCCACAAAGTTTTGGGGTTCACAATTTAATCATGTATTATTAGTATTAGTCCTCCATTAGCCTGGATAATTAAGTGGAATTATTTTGTATGCGTTGGACATGCCATGCCCAACCTTTCTTTTATTGCAGACCAGATTATATGTAGTCTTCTTTTGACTTATGCCACATAAATAACTAAAAACTAAAGAGTGGGTGTAGCGTGTAGCGGGTGTAGAATCATGTTTGTGTCTTCTCAACTAATTCCTTGCTTTTATTTTTACGAGGTAGTGTATCAAAATTATGCCACTATCGTTATTTTATACTACACATGATCAAGAATCTGCAATCTGTCTACCATCTGTACAGTACAATTGTGTAAAATTTGTAATATAATTGTAAGCTGTTTTTGTTGACCTTATGAGTGGACGTGCTGCGTTTACCATTATATCAGCTGTCTTGAATTCTTCCTGGGATATGAGCTTATCAGAGCCAGCATCTGCTGGAAGTTGTTTTACTTGGACACTTCCATGGAATACCCTGTGAAGTTTGTCTCCTTCGCAAAAAGGAATTAAGACTCAATTCTGTTACCTAAAGAGAACAGATTCTAGTCTTGTAATAGCTCTCGTATCGTTGGTCCTTCAACAATTGAAGCACATACCTGGGAAGGGAAGTGATAAAAGCTTTTCTCATTCTCAACGTGTGCAGTGCAGTGTATTGAATGAACCAAATTACATGTGTTGGTGAAGCAAATGGGGCTGACGAAAAGAGGGATGATATTGCATGGATGATTGATGACTCTTTTATAATTAGGTAGAACTTTATGGATTTTAAATTTTAATTGCTCTCGGCAAAAAAAGGAAGTAATTGCGAAAAATTTGATTATTTACTATCTATATTTTAAAGGTTTCAAACCCCAGGGCTGGCAAGGAAGAAGATGCATGAGGTTTGATCTCTATTGTGCAGGTCAGTTTTTGAAGGGGACAGGAGAGGATGTCGATTCAAAAACCAATGGACTATCCTTGTAACCTTAAAAGAAAAGGTAGAACATGCATGTTTGGCCTTTAAACCGTATTAATTATCACTAATCTTTACCCAGAAAAACTATGACCAAACTCAGACAGTGAACTCGTGGACGTCCATTAGGAGTTCAACTTTTAACAAAAACACAAGCACCCCACTGCATACGCGCCATGTCTTTGTAGTGCATGCAAAGCTGTCAGCAATTTCTGGACACGCCGGCCCTATAAGAACCCGCCTTGCCAGTTGCCACACCACTCTCTGTCAATACTCAATAGATCAGAAACTGGGAGTTGGAGGAGTGGCAATGGCAAAAGTGGTGGTGGTTTTCGACTTTGACAAGACCATTATTGACTGTGATAGTGATAATTGGGTCGTATAAGAGTTAGGTTTCCATGACTTGTTCGCTCAGCTCCTTCCTACTTTGCCTTGGAACCATCTCATGGTTAGTTCTTAAATATGTATCACTGATTTACATTAGTTTACCACACATTATTAATGTCAATGTTGCATGTAATTGGCAATGAACTTTTTACAAACGGGGTTCATAACACCCTTGATTCTTTGATATATAGTAGTAGGAGAATGATTTCCTGTTTGTTTTACTAAGGAAAAAACAAATAAATGTTGCTGCTTTTTGTCTGCTCTATATAATTTTTTTTATTATTATTGGTTCTGGAACATTAGAGGGATTGATTACTTAGTTCTTAAATTCGTTTTTCTTTGTAAATATCAGAGACTGACATGCAGCTAGTATTTTTCAGGATAAGATGATGATGGAGCTTCACTCCTGAGGGAAGACAATACAGGTTATTGCTGAGTGTTTGAAAAAAGTCCCAGGATTATCTCTGCAATTAAATCAGCCCCTGCTTCTGGGTACTCTAACACAACTGTTTCTTCTTCTTCTTCTTTTTTGGTCCAGAGGGAGGCTCGAGTCAATGGGATTTAGGCTAGTCCTTCCTCGGTCCCTAAACTCCAATCCCACCCCTTCCAGGGTTTTGGTTTGAACCTGAGAGTTCCTAGTGGAATGATATTCTTCACAGCTAGGTGTCGCCTTTGAGACATGCCTCAACTGTTATTTTCAATGATACACATAACCATGTTAGGATAAATTGCACAATTGGTCTTTCAGGTTAAGAGTTGATACCAAGACTGTCCCATATTCTGATTTTGCCAGTTTATGTCCTAGGGGTTCGAGTATATGATGTATCAGCTCACAAATTCTTAATGCTGTACAGAAAAGAAAAAAACATTGCATGCATGGATTGCTCGGGTGTGATTTAGCGATTCGAATGACTTCTTTATAGAGACATTCTTGATGGACTGATGGATTGCTTCTCTGAGATCAACACAAGCCCAAGCTATGTTGATGCAGAAAGAAGCTAACAAGCCATCTTCTCATATGTACATCATTTGCCCTCCCAATATGTGCAAGGCAAGTTCATTAGTTCCCACTCTAATGGCGTTTTTAATCCCTACTAAAAGAAATTCTAATTGCTGCTGTGCATGAGCGCGGTAGCTCGTGTGTGCTTGAAAAAATTCAACCAAGCCAAGAGAATACTATAAAGAGAATTTGAGGCTATAATATCATGTCAAACACAAGATTTTGGTGTGAATACTCTCTTTATGAGAATTGCTTTCTTTACATTGAGACTGGAGCACATTACAAGGCTAAAAATCAGCCATTATATCGGACTATACAAGATAAGAATAAAGTCCATCAATTATATACCTATATAATAAATATTTCTATATATAGCTAGACTAAATAAGATAACACGTATTAAGCCATCAATTTTGCTACTGATTTTCTTAGAAATGACTTTGCTAATGACAAGTTTATCATCATTGAGAATCAGAAAATGACAAGAACACTCGAGGCCTTGAACCACACATAGCACCCTCAACCACCCCGTTGTCATGAGTGGTAGGAGAGCCCCACCATCCTGGACATTTCATGGCGGGTTGTGATTTCATTTTTTATGCCAAAACGCAACCAATCAAGATCCATGTCGTTCATGAAACTTCTCCAGCTTTGCCAGACAAGAATAATACTTAATGCTAGAAGAATATCCTGCTATTATATCTAACAATATTGACGCTCCATTTGGCTACAGTTAACCACTCATTATACTTTTTAAGTGCCAGCTCGGCTCTAAACACTGCATTTGGATCTCTTACAAAGAAGATGGTTTAGAAGAAATCCAAACCAAACTCAACACCACTGGTGCTCAGGTCTTGTCGCAGTTATGAGGCTGAGGGAAATATAAAAATTCCAAAAAGGTTCCCATCATTCAATACCATCTGTAATAGGAAAGGGACTTTCCACTGGTCACAGCATCAGCAAGCTTAAATTACCAAAAAAAAAGATTAAAAACCTGCCAAAAAGCTTGCTCTCTTACCTTATTAAGAAAGACATGGCTGAATTGACATGGAACCCAACAAGAAGAAATATGTATACTTTAAAACCTGTGAAAATGCAAGTTCAACGCCCAACCTTTATTGTCGCTATCATTATTTGCTTATCAGTGTAAAAAAAATTATTTCAAGGATTTACAACTGAACCCCTCCTCTCAACCTCAACTAACGTTTATGATACAAATAAAAGAATGGCAACATCTGCTTCTTTCTAAATATTTTTCCCTTGTATCTTTCCTCTTGACTTCTATCTACATTCTTCTAGCAATCCTCCAACATTTATAATCCCAACCAATCAAAGAAATTAAAAACTCCTCCAATAAATAGATTACAAAAAGCATTCTCCCCTTCCCCGGCCATTCATATCCTTTTAAACTTCTAGAGATATGCGTGTTTTTATTGGTTTTAACTTCAAACCCATGCTTTCCGGCGATAGAAGCTCTGGCGAGATGCAAATTGGACTCAGAGGACTTCTTGGACTAACACTCAACTTAGGTGGCCTGTACATACCGTATCCCATGAGAAAGTATTCCAGTGGTATTAACATGGCATGGGGCTGCTCCTCTGTCACCATTGACCCACATGCCTGAACCTGTAGGGAATAGTTTCAATAAATAAAACGTGATTCCAGAGTCCCGGGTACACACACAAACCAAATTTTAAAAGTAATGGAAATAGACCTGTAATGCATACCTCAACTAAGGCACTACATCTTCTGTCAAGTTTTGAGTTCATGTCAAGAGCCTCAAAGTGAAACGGAGAGCTCTCACCAACATATATTAGTGAGCGACACCGTAGTTTTCTCAATCCATCACTAATGTCTTGTCTCCTGCAAGAAACCAGTGAATAACGAACTTAAGTTACATTGCATAGCATGTGTTTGGCATAGTTGCTGCATAACATGTGCCACCTATCTATGGGCATGATGAACACAAAGCAGTGCCCCATGGCATAAAAAACAATACTCAACAAACACAAAGGGCTTGTATGATTTAAGCTTGTTAGATGGGTGCAAATGCAAGAAAAACTAAAAGGAGAACAGGCATTACCCATTCATTGCTTCAAGAAATCGCCACACATTTAAACCCTGCCTCTCATCCAGCAACTGACAAAAGAAACACACACGCCATCAAGTGTGAGTATATGTTCTCGACTGCCAATAATCAGTTGATTTCAAGTTCTGGTTTTATAAATGGAATCAGAAAATGAATAAACAAATGGATAGGCAAGGCTGATGACTAACTCTTCTGCAGGCCTGGACTACATCTGATTCTGGTACTTGAGCACTACCACGAGCTTCCTGCTACATTGTTTAGAATCAAATCATCAGAACAAACCAATTGCAGATAGACTTAATTTATGAACTAGAAGCACAAGAGTACCTTGCTGAAATACCGCTTAAGTAATAATTCCTTCACCACACCACACATGCCATAATAGTATAGTAAATTAGACAAGACCTGCAAGTAATTTAAGAACACATGTAAGAATAAGAATGAGAATAGGATAACTTGACCGACAGCAGATCACAAAAAGAACTGTTACAAGAATAAGAAACCTTGTTATACAGCCATTCTGTCCAAGAGGGTGCATTGCATAGAGGGGAAATAAGTATCAAGCCAAGAACACGTTGTCTATATTTCATCTGTGGCCAAAGCAAAATAAAAACACCAGTAAATCCCAGGTCAAAACAGAACTTGGAATCATTAAGTAGAAAATCATGTGAACCATGCCAAGGATGAAAGCATACAGCAAATAAGGTAAGAATGTAAGCTCCAGCAGTAACCCCCATACACATCACTGCATCAAGTCTGAAAAAGAAAAGAAATGTGACAGAACAAAAAAAACCCATCAGATTATTCCCCACCATAAACTAAATAAAGAAACAACAATGTCCATGATATACAAAAGGAGACAGTCGAGGCCTTCTGAGCATGCAGTGCTATGCCTGGATAGACCATCTAAAGAAAATTTTAAGCATGTCCAACGACATGTGCTTACCCAAAATAATTGAGAACATCAGCAATTTGGTCTGCCAAGTCATCAACAGAAAGCAAAGGGTCATCAGGACTAATTGTGGCAGCTCCCAACTGCAATAACTCTTGAAGAAAGTGCCACATAAGAAACACAGGGAAAGCATAGCATTCCACAGAACCAGAAATTAAAGCAGTGTGGGCATGCAACACGTTCAGAACCGAGATATGCAATCAGTGGTCAAGCTACAAACCTCATGCCCAGGAGGACTGATGTGATATATGCAAAAGTTGTGAAGGAGCAACGAGCATGCTTCAGGACAAAAGAACAATCCTTGAAAACAAGAAATATCTGCTTGCAGGGTGCATAGAAAGAAGTTTAAGTTAGAGCATGGTTGACACTTGGCAGCGTGTCTCCAAAAAAAAAAAAGAAAGCTCAGTAAAGTCTATGGTATTTTCAGAATCATGCTCTGATAGAACTACTAAAAATAATAAACCACCTCCATCTTCAGTTCCTAATCCACAATGTGTGAATTTTCATTCAAGTTGCATCTGTGAGCTTAGAAGCAAATATTCTAATGAGACATGGACATAAATCTCTATAAGTTCCCACATTATTGGACAACTTGATCTATTTCTCCACATGTATTTTTCAAAACAAAAGCTACTTCGACATATGCCAAATGCCAGTTAATGAAAACTTGAGAAGTTGAATGCGAAAAAAAGCAATGCAAAGTCACATATGCATAAAAACCAAATATCTATAATCAGCATGACAGACGGGAAAAATGAAATGAAATATACAATCGCAGTTTACTTACGATTTAGAGCTAAATCAGGATAAGTAACAAGAGCGGGCTTGTCTTGGTCTCCATATACAGAAACCGACACATAACCACAGCAAGTTTCAACAACATACTCCTGCAAAATTGAAATTCAGTCAACAAAACACTCAAAAACAAACAAACAAACCACTACCTTCATAATTACAGGTTCATCGAATTTGGTAACAAGATCAATGCATAAACCAACCAAAACCCTTTTCTAAACAGATACAAAGCATTCAAAAGGTAAACCTTTGATGAAAAAAGGACCACTTCCTTTTACCTCTTACTTGCTCCACAAAAAAAAGCAAGTTTTAGGCATGCCCAAGTTAAGTATATTCTACAAGCAGATGGAAACTTCCATGTGCATCACTTCTTTTTTCAAAAACAAACCTTAACTAATTTGCCCATTTGGCATACAATCATTACTCAATTAACGAAATGCAGGTCTTCACATAATAAACCATATCATTTATTAATACAAGAATCAAACAACAAAAACATTTCTTTATTGTTTAATGTTTACCAAACCAAGAACCCAAAAACAGAAACGGAAATGGAAATCTACAAGAATTAATTAATTTCCACATCATTCAAAAGAAAAAAGAAAAAGAAGACTGAAAGAAAACCTTGCCAGGATTCCTTTCCTTATCCCACATTTTCTCAGAAACCAAACAAGTTTCAAGAAATCAAAATATCAATATATATATAATAAAAATGTGAATGTACCTTTCCACTAAG
>Ga0307517_10010539_pt1 | contig 12930 bp, 5 predicted proteins | sample 23_EM_MG_FD_194515 | JGI IMG/M metagenome (GOLD analysis project Ga0307517, IMG submission 194515) | Populus trichocarpa ectomycorrhiza microbial communities from riparian zone in the Pacific Northwest, United States - 23_EM | ecosystem: Host-associated > Plants > Roots > Unclassified | place...
CCCCCCCCCCCCCCCCAAGAAAACGCTTGCATGTTGTGGATTGTACATCAAATAGTAATATTAAAAGTACTATAGTTAGGAAGGCATCTCAAAACAAAGATTTGAATATAGGAAGAAAATAAAATGGTTAAAGTTTCAAATTTACCGGTCCCTCAAACATATTTACACAGGATTGAGGAATTGTATCTTACAGATATTAGGAATTCAGTGCACATGCATGGATGCCATTAAAATATTAAACAATGAAAAGATAGCAAAGCAACACCTTAGGCATCATATCCGGAGATGCAATTAATTTATCAAACTGCATAAATCCTCCCTTTATTTGTTGTATCAGGTCCTCACCACCAACCAAATCTGCTCCTGCATTTTTTGCTTCATCGAACTTTTCACCTGCAAATCTCTGCCTCACATTATGATGATTTCAAGGGGTGGGGGAGGGGGGTTATGACTGGTACAAAAGATCTAAAAATATTAATTTCACAGTAAAGAACAATATAAAATTGATAATCATCTGGACTTACTCCGGATGAACATACAAGACAGAAAAAAGAGCTAGTTTTTGGTGTGATGTGAAAGAACAAAATTAACTCTTGTTTTCCAGGAGAGAGAGAGAGACATGGCATGTTCAAGGGACAGATGGTATAACAATCAACTAAAAGCAGAACCCTGGAATAATTAACAGTCAGCACAATAGTTGGACATCTGAAACTCCATATTACAATTTCCAGAAATTCAGGATGCTCAAAACTTTCACTGCATAGAAGATATTGTAAAAGCTCAAACTTTCTCTCCTCTCTTCAAAGACCACACCCCCAGCAGTCACCCCTCAAATCTCTTTCTTCCATGGACTCAAGTAACAAAAGTAAAAACATCCTCTTCGACAGGAGTTTGAAAAATCTAAGTTAAATAGACCTGAGAGAAACAATCTTGCCTGCTATGGAAATCTACTGAATAGGCAGGATTCAAGTTTTAATAGCATGTGGCACATTTACTAGTTAAGAACCACCGCAACTTAGAGTAGGAAAGTCTACAATCAATACCAAACAAAACCACCAAATAAGTGAAGAAACATTTATTATCACGCGTCCCTGGGGAAGACTTCTTGCCAGATGAGCGTTTCTTCCTTCTTCAGATCATGAAACCATCAAGTATGAAAGAAAAAATTCTAGAAAAGGGAACAACCTCTCCAAACACCAACTACCGCACAAACCATTCAACAAAATTCCCAGTGAAGCAAAAGCTCCACTGGAACCTCCAGAAAACACCTTTTCCCAACAACTATATGCTCATGTCAATAAACACCTAAACCCAAAGTTTCCCAAATTTTTATACGGAAGATTACACAACAAGAAAAACTTCCCAAAAGATAATTGACTTAATATTTCACATAAAATTGCACTTGACTTCGATATTTCACATAAATTGGCACTATAGCAGCACAACCACATCCATCACCCAATTACCTTGAAAAGAAGAAAGAAAGAAAACAGAACAGGAACCCAGCACAACCATTCAATCATTTTCCTAATCAGACCTAACACCCATGCTTACCTTCAAGTTTGCACCTGGGAGGAATAACTAAAACTCAAATATCAAACATGTTTAGGGACAGCATACTTTCTTCGAACACTGGCATATATTTGAATCCTATAGATACAGCTACCAATTTTCATATAACAACAGTCCAGTAGTGCATCACAATCCACAGGCTTTGTATTTAAACTCTTTAGTCCAGGCATGCATTAAAATTGTTATGGCTCTTTCAACCAATGGCCAATAAATAATTGGAACAACTTTCAGCCTATAATGAACTCAAATGGGATAATAAAATAATACAACAAAAATGTTGTTGCAAGGTTGACCCTCATTTATTTCTGTCTGTGTCTATCATCCCTAGAGTTATTGATCCAGATTGTCTTCTGTAAGATACAACCAATCCACAAACTGATTTTTTTTTTTTTTGTTGCACATAGTGTCTCCTCAATGTTCATGTTTTCCACAAATTAGAAGATAAAGAACTGAAACTGATTAACAATAACAGCTTGCTTTCTAAATACACAAACTCATATTTGGTCAAGTCTGAAAATTGAATAGAGCAATTACCTTGGGTGAGCACTGCAACTTTAACAGTTTGTCCTGTTCCCTTGGGCAAATTTACCTGTGCAAAACGGTTGATTATGCAAACACTTGATTAAGCCATGTGTATAACTTTTTATAATCCATGAAAGTTATAACTCACTGTTGCTCTCAGCTGTTGGTCGTTATATTTGGGATCGATGTTAAGACGAAAATGAGCTTCAACACTTTCAACAAACTTTGTGTTTGCTGTTTTCTTTAGCATAGATATTGCTGTCCCCAGGTCGTACTCCTTTTTTGTTTCCCTCAATTTTTGAATTTCCAAGAATCTCTTAGACCTTGTCTGGCATTTCCAATAAAAGGACAGAAAGCTGAATTCTAGCAACATACTAATCTTGAAAAATGACAAAAAGTGTGCAATTCAAACTCAAACCAAGTGAATAGTCGGACTATGCCAACCTATAATCTATTCAACAATTTGTTAGACTAAAGTTCAGTAGAAGCTAAATCCAGTAAGAACCAGTAGTCTCACTTTCTTCATAGTGAATCACTTCTACTGCTAAAAAAATATTCAAAATAGTAACTAAAACTTAAATCAATAAATCAAAAATCAAAATTCTCAGTCTCTCTTCCAAAGCAATAACTTTTAAGCACATAACCTGCTAAATTCTTAAACCAAAGCGCAAACCCTCCAAACCCACAAATAAAATCACCCTAAAGAGCCAAAACTCATTGACAAAACATGCAAACAAGAACACACATACTCTGTCTCTCTTTAAAGGCAACGCAGCCTTCCCTTTCTTAGGCTTAGTAGGAGTAACTGTAGCAGTTGCCACACCACCTCCTTCTCCCTCTGTCTCTTCCACCTCCTCACCCACCTCCGCCTCTGCAGCCAAAGCAGCAGCCACAACCACTCTGCAAGGTCTAGACTTTGCCTCTGTTTGGCTATAAAAGTTGATCCTATTGCTTGATTTCCTGTCTGAGATCAATGGGCAGACAGAGAAAATTTGGGGCTTAAAAGAAAGAAGAGATGGGGTTAGGTCTTGTGGGTGTACTGTGGAGGTGGCGTACGTTAGCATGAAGGAAGATGTTGTAGAAGTACATGTTGTTGTCGTTGCCATTGTTGATTTTGTTTAAGCTCTCTGTGCCTTCCTCTCTTTAGGGAGTGAAGCTCTGTTCGCTTATCTGCTTAGCTGTCTATCCATAAAAAAATTTAAAAAAAAAAAAAAACGATAAGAGGTTTTTAGGGTATATTAGACCCTTTCTTTTTTCTTTTTTCTTTTTTCTTTTTTCTTTTTTGAGTAACACGAAATGATTCTGACTTAATTATTTTTTTTGGAAAGTTTATTATTTTTCTATAATTCATCATAATGCATTTAATAAATATCAAGCCTGTGGTGTGTGTGTGTGTGTGTGTTTTGGTATTTTATTACTTATTTTCTGAAACCATTTTGAAGAAAAAAAAGTTATGATAAAAAAAATAAAAATAAAAGGAGTTTCAAGAAAAGATTAAAAGTTATAATTACGTTTGAAAAGTGAGTTTATTATTGATAAGAAATTGAAATTGGTTTAGTTTGTTTATTTATTTAAAAAGAGTTAGAACTGATATTATAATCTAGAATTGTACAGTTTAGTTCTATATTAATATAAATCAAGAATTAAAGTAAGGATTTAATTAAACCAAAAAAATCAATAAGTTGCTTGTTATAATTTTAGTACATGTTGAAAATGAAAAAAAAAATAATTACTCTTATATTTTTTTTAATCTAATCTAAATTACTAAATTCAAAATAAATATAAAATTCGAAACATTGAAAGATTATTCAAATCTTTTATTCTTAAAAAAACAATGATTCAAATATTCTACATCCTATCAATGGAAACTTTTGCTACTCCTAGTAAGTAATTATCATGACTAAAATTTAACAATTATTAGGATGATTTATGAAATTATTATAGATTATTTTGATATATTAATATTAAAAATAAATTTTATAAAATAAAAAAAAATTATTTTAATATATTTTTAAATAATAATTATTTTAAAAAATAACTAATACTACCCTCTCCACTAAACTCTGAACACTGTCTGAAGTCTACTCTCATAGAAAAATAAAACAAAAAAAACTCTCTCGAAATGGCCATTGCCACCTTCTCCACACCACACGCGTCTACGCTCTTCAGTCACCAACCACCACCAATATCACTGCAACAACTTTGCTACAACCACTCGCTGTATTGCCATCCCAACTTCTAAACTCTCTACAACTACTACTCCCTCTCTCGTTTGGACCACCACTGCTTCTCGTTTAAAAAATTTCCAACAACCATCGTTTTTTCCTCTGGTGAAGGTGCTGGCGTAGTTGGTGGAGGAGGGAGTACTGGTGGTGGAGGAAATGGGAATGATGCTGCTGGTGATGCTGGTTCCCGCAAGCGGAACGAGGCCATTCTTGCATTGGCAGAGGTACACACACACACACACACACACACACACATATATATATATATAAAGATTGCTATGATTTGGTTTGGTGTTTTGAGTTTGACGATTTGCAGTTGGTGATCATTATTAGGCGGGGAGATCGTTAGAGAGCTTGCCGAAGGATTTGGCAGCGGCAATTGAGGCAGGGAGGGTGCTAGGTTCCATTGCTAGTCACCAGTATTTAGGCGGTTGCTTCAATTTGGAGGGTTTAAAGAAAGGCTGCTTGCTGACTAAGGTTGCCATAGAGTGTGGTGTTGGGATCTTTACCATGGCTAAATCTCTCAAGATTTCATCATGAACCACTACAATTACATATATTCCTTTTCTTCAATTATTTATAACTGGCAAGAATGAATGGAAGTTTCTCATGAGGGGTTCACTGAATTCTGAATGCCTGGTGAGATCAATTAGATTGGTTGTTGCTTGTGTAACTACAAGTCAACTACTAGAATGGGGTTATCTTTTTTTATTTTTAAAAATGTCTGATCATCTGATGATTTGTCATGATTCTAAGATCATTTTATTTATGTGCCATGTTTTCAACTAGATGTTAGATTATCTCACAATCTTCCTGTTCTGTTTCAATATACATTATGTCTGCTGGATTTGTGGGGAATGGTTTTTTAAAATTTTGTTGTTTTTGATAAGCTGTGGGAATCTGATGAGGAGATACATTAAGTGAACGGTATGAACATACGAGTCTTGTATAAACCTTCTTTCTGCTGGTGTTTTGAATCAGCCTGGTATGTTATGACGTGATTGAATTTCTGAAGTTAGAACTAAGACGGTGGCTTGATTTTGTGTGCAGCTAATATATACACTGATAGCACACAATTTATCTGGAGGGATCGTCATTCTAGATTCTAGAGATTATTGTGCTGATACTGTAATGCAAATTTTTTTCTGTAATGAGATTTCCAGGCTAATATTTTAGCTTCACTGGTATATGGGGGCCAATCTCAGTATTGACATTAATTTTATGACGCCTTAGACTCTTTTGCTTAATAATTTCATGTTTCGAGCTGTTGTGAGCTCAGTTCATGTTCCAAATTGACTTTGAAGCTCTATTTGTTAAGTATTGTTAGGTGTTCTGCAGACAGTGAGGTATGTGTTGCTCATGGATAATCTTTCTCAATTTTGCTTGCTGTTCAGACTGCTGCGGAGCTGGAAAGGAGCAGAGAAAACTTTTCCAAGGAGCTGGAAGGATGGCCGGTGTTGCAAGGCTGTCAGCAGCTTATGTTATTTTCACGTCTCTCGTTTAACATCTCCTATCAGTGGAATTTTTTTTTTTTTTTAATGAGGATGTCTGTTCAGCTTACACACATCTCAACTAATTCCATGGACTCTGAAGTTAACGACCATATAAACCTTCAGTAGCCCTGAGGCTTGTAGAACTTGAACCGGTGACCTCTAGAAAACAAACTTCTAACCAGTTGAGCTAGACCTTCCTATCAATAAAATTTTAATTCTATCAATGATTGCTCTAAATTTGTGCTTGTACTTGTGAGGGAATTGTTGTAAATTTATTTAAAATTATTGTTGAATAATAAATTAATCTCAAAAAACCTTTTGGTTTTTACATCTAAATAACTCTTAATTTTTTAAAATTTAATTATTGATTTATGGTAACTAATCAATATAATATTCGAAAATAATAAAAATTAGTTCTTATTATTTTTTTAATCAATTAACTTACAAAATTCATTATAAAAAAAAAAGATGAAGGAAGAGTTCGATACTTATATTTTTCAGATTTTCCATATTATTTTTCACCTTATTTTTAGTGTTTTCATTTCTTTTTATGCTTTGATTTTCTTCTCAATTCTAAAATTTATATTCATCTTGTTAAGAAATATTAAAGTTACATAATATTTGATTCGAAAACCACCTTGTTTAGAAGTGTTTGTAAACCAAGATGGTGATATTGAAATTTTAGTAAGTATATTACAAACATTCTACTTGCACAAGTAAAAAGTAATAAAGTTTTAAAGATAAATAATTCATTCTTAATGATAATAAAAAAAAATTATTATTTAAAAGTATTTTAACAAGGAACTATCATTTTTTATTTTAATATATATATATACACACACATATGCATACTAGGATTTTGAATTAGTATTAATTAAAAATTTAGATATATATTTAGCATGCAAACGGATAAAAGAAAGATAAAAAAAAAAAATTAAGACATCTATAACAAACTAAAACTCAAATGAAAATATCTATAATACACTTAAAACAATCTTCACAAAACAAATCTAATAATATAATATAAAAAAATCACTAACAGTAGTCTAAATAGACTAATGCTGTTTGTTTACGGAATGCGGCTGTGTTTTAATTAAAACCCAGTTTGCAACTATTTGGTAATGAAAAAAAAGTGATTTACTGTTTATGAGTCCCACATGATTTTTGCGTCCGAAACGCGGGTAATGAAAAGCAAGGAATTCCTGCTTTTCACGCTCTGTACATGCTAATTGCACTTTTCACTGAACAGTGCAATTAGCATGAACAGTGTACATTGATACACTGTTCACTTAAAAAACAATGAACAATGCAATTCACTTGCACTATTCACGTGACCAGTTTTAGTTTTTTTTTCTTTTTTTCTTTTCAGTGTGTTAATTTTATTAACAGTTTTTTTTTAAAAAAAAAAACTAGTTTAGAATGAATTAAATTCACCCACACTGTGATGTGAACAATATTTTTTTTCCCGAAAAACTAGTATAGAGTGAATTAAATTCACTCGCACTGTAATATCAATTTCATATATGATAATATTTTATCTAATTTTATTACACGCTCAAAAAATTATGAAAATTGTAGTTCTTATCGGATGAATTTTGTACGTAATGGAATTATAAATAGTTTAATGGAATAATAAAAAATATTTTATATAAAGTATTATTTATTTCATGATGTAATAGGAGTAATTAATTCTATAATATTTAAATTTAAAACTATCAATATTAATATATATTTTTTAAAATTATTTTATAACCTCAATTTCAAAAGCATTCTTAACCAATCACATTAAATTACTTTTTTTTCAACCTCAATTTCAACCACAGTTTTAACCAAACACCTATTTTTTCAAACCAACCTCAACTAAAAGTAATTTTTATAAAAACAACCTTTCAAACTACAACCACAATAGCTACCACAATACCAAACACAAAGCGCCGCTCATAAACGAAAGCTTGGTTGGAAGTGTGGTTACGGTTATTTTTCAAAGTACTTTCCATACCGAAATGTATCAAAATGATGTTTTTTTATTTTTTAAAAATTATTTTTGAGATCAGCGCATCAAAACGATCTAAAACATACAAAAAAATTTTAATTTTTAATGAAAAAAAATTAAATTTTTAAAGAATACGGTATGCACCGCGTTCCCAAAAGAAATCTAAGCCACGCCACAATTAAATAAATAGAGAAAGTTGATTGTTGATTATAATGTGAATTTTAATTTAATTTAATGAAATTTTCTTTTGTGATTACTAAAAATAAATTATTTCAAAGTTATATGTTTCGATTGTTATGCATCTATTGCTTTAATTTGTAATTTACAATAAAATAATTTTACTTGTGTAAAACATCATGGTATATTTTAATTTAATTGATTTTCTTTTACTGAAACCTGAGAAGGAACTTAAAAGTACATCATTTTTTATATTAAAATGCGATTAACACCTAAACAACAAGGAACGTCGCCGTTTACTCAACGTTCAAACTTAAAACGATTGTGCTCGAGAACTCGGAGGGCAAGGTAGTAATTTCAATGATCTAGGGTTTTATACTATAAATTTAGGCGCAAAGCATCAATCCCCTCCCAGTTGTCTCAAACCCTAGCAGCTCTCAGCAGAGAAACCTTAGCATCTTGCCTCTGCAAAAATGGGTAAACAATCTTTGTTAAATATTTCTACTGTCTTGATCTCTCTCTCTGTCGTCAGTTTTGGCGATGCTAATAATTTAAAATTTTGTATGTTTTGATTAGGGATTTCTCGTGATTCTATGCACAAGAGGAGGGCCACCGGAGGCAAGAAGAAAGCTTGGAGAAAGAAGAGAAAGTAAGACGTTCTTTAACATTATTTTTTAGTTCTTTTATCAGAAAAAACCGCACTTCTCTACGTGTTTTCCTTTCTGATCTGTGGAAAAGATTTGGTTAACTTGAATCTGGGCACAGATGGTTTGAAAATTTTCTCCTTGAGGTCCTGGTTTCATCACTTTGTCTGGGTTCAGACCAGCCACTGTTTTTAAGCTCTAGTACTTGATTTAGCTTAACTAGTCACTTATTGGTGATTATTCCTTGTTTCTATTGCTCCCTTGTTTGCCTGATTTCATATATGAAGGACTTTTTTCCTTCAATCTGGTCAAAATCATTTAAGGAAGGTCGACAACCTAAGAGAGAATTGCTGGATCCTCTCTTGCTATTACTCTTTATAAAGGAACTACTTTCTTCTTCTCCTTCAATAAAAAGCTGTCGTTTCTTTGGAGATCAATCAATATGGATTTTATTCTGTGCTCTAATTGATGGTTTCCTTTAAACTTCCTGCGATTGTATCCTTTTGGTGTGTCCAAAGCATTCCTGTTTTCGATTTAATATCTGAATTTGGACTGTGACTGGTTACTTTATGTTTTCTTGTGTACCTAATTATGTTCGTGTGTTTTCCCCCTTGAAGGTATGAGCTCGGAAGGCAACCTGCAAGCACTAAGCTGTCTAGCAACAAGACAGTGAGGAGGATTAGGGTTCGAGGAGGAAATGTGAAGTGGCGTGCTTTAAGACTTGATACTGGAAACTACTCATGGGGTAGTGAGGCTGTGACCCGAAAGACCAGGATTCTTGATGTGGTGTACAATGCATCCAACAATGAGTTGGTTCGTACTCAGACTTTGGTGAAGAGTGCCATCGTTCAGGTTGATGCTGCACCTTTCAAGCAGTGGTATCTCCAGCACTATGGTGTGGACATTGGTCGCAAGAAGAAAACCACAGCAGCTGCCAAGAAGGAAGGAGAGGTAGGATCTTTACATATAGCATTTGTTTCAATTTTTTTTTCATTGTGTGAAAGTGATGCTTGTATTGCTACTGATGTGGGCCTAGGTAATTGATTTTTTTACCATTGATTTATTTATGCAAGTGGAAAAACTAGAATATGGTTTTTAATAGATTTTAACCCATTATTAGTTTTTCCATGCTGATGTGTTTTTTTTGACTTATTTAATCTTCTTTCTGTCAGAAAAATACAACCTAATTTTCTGCTTCTATTTGCTAGTTCGTGTGAGATTTTTATTGGCTTTGCAACTTACCAAGTTTTTGCTTAATTTCATGAGAATGTGTCACAGCTAGATTTTTTTAGTACTTACCATATCCATATGTAAATGTGGGGTCATAATTATGCTACATTCAGCAATATGCTACATTCAGCATGGTTTATCTCACTGGTATGTTTTGTTGGTAATTTCACTTTGAAATTGTCCATAAACTTGTATATTGATTTATAGGAAGGTGAAGCTGCTGCTACTGAGGAGGTGAAGCAGAGCAATCATGTCCAGAGGAAGCTGGAGAAGAGACAACAGATTCGCAAGCTTGACCCTCATATTGAAGAGCAATTTGGCAGTGGTCGTTTGCTAGCTTCTATTTCATCACGTCCTGGTCAGTGTGGGCGAGCTGATGGGTATGTTACTTCTCCCCCTGTTTATGCATGTTCTTAGTTGTGGTCTAGATTGAAGGCATTGCCAAAGAATGTTTGTGAGTTTCATTGCTTTCCTATGGTTGCAGATATATCTTGGAGGGCAAAGAACTGGAGTTTTACATGAAGAAAATACAAAGGAAGAAGGGCAAGGGAGCTGCCTAGAGTTTTGTTATTTGAATTTTATTTTCAGATCAGGCGTCTATTTTCACCTTATTTTGCTTGAAGTTGGACGTGTAACTTTTGATGAGATAAGAAATTTAACTTGAAGGTAGACCTGTCATTTGAATTTTGAGTAGAATATTCAGGTGGTTCTGGTTTAATTTGGCGTTTTTCACCTCGCATTAAAGATAAATCTCTTGTTTTTGTGTTGAGTTGGATGATGAAGGTTTCTTAGCCGAATCCTATTTCTGACCTGGTGACTAGTCGTTATGAGCTTGCATGAGATTGATCGGTATGATAAGAATGCATGATGCCGTACACTTGTAGCCTAGCCGTGTTGAAATGCTCCATTTTTAATGCGATCGACATCTCTAACCAATTTCTTGCTGTAAAATTTGGTTTTGCTAGACAATTGATAGCTTCGGGTAAAAGCTGTTCAGGCCCATAAATGGCTTTACTAAGCAAGTAAGATGGATTCTCGAGCTCCTCATTTTTTCTAGTGTTGATCGCTCACTTGCCGTGTCGAATCAATTCTGAACTTACTCTATGATATGATATAAAAAAAAACATACTGTATTTGTTCTTATAAGAAAAATAATATTTTAATATTCATTGATAAGGGAAATCAATCACAAACAGCATGTCTAAACATAGTCACAATAGCAATTTGTCAATTTAGATGCTACAGAAAAACAAAGGTAATCTAACAAATGCCAAAATAAAATCTGAGCAGTTGTCTTGAGTTTTAACAAATTTTGATTTTTTTTTTATATTATGAAAAGCAACTTCAAAGTGATTGATTCAAGTGAATTAATTCAATCTGCACATTTAGCAATGAAAAAGTCAATGAAAAGCATCAAATTTTTGCTTTAGCAAAACTGGTGGTATAACCTCAATTTTTAGTGGGATGTATTTCTAAAATCTGCATTCAAATATTTAACCAAATGACTATAAATTATGGCTGTAACAAGCATAGTTACAACCACAGCACCAAATGAAAACTAATAAAAGCCAGACCTCCCCAACTCTTAATGAAATTGGAAGAGGGGAGGGGGGAGCCACTCCCCATAGGATAAATGGAAAGAAAAAGGAGGACCATTAATAAGAGAGGAAGAAGAGCTGAGCAAAAAGAGAGGGCTAGAGCCTCAGACGAACACCGCAAAGGGGGAGACAGAGTGAGGACTAAGCCTCAGCTGCAGAGAGAAGAGAAGAAGAGAGAGAGAGAGAGAGAGAGAGAGAGAGAGAGCCTTCGTTGCAATTATTTATTATATCTGGAACACGAGGGAAAAGAAGAAGAAGGAAATCATCCTCCATGGCTTAGCTTACGTCGTGGTTAAAGAGCAGGTTGTTCAATCCATGACCTCTTTCATCATCAACCTTTTAATATAAACATGTTTTATTATGAAATTATTTTAGATTTAAGTTCTAATCTTAATATAATACAGACGCTAAGAGTATCTTTTGTTAGAGAATAATATAAATTATATTCTGAGATCTCATCTAACAGCTTAAGTTTTTAGGTTGAGATGATTCTTTAACATGGTATCAGAGTCTTGATGACCAAGCGGTCACGAGTTCGAATCTCACCATCCCTATTTATTTAATAAAAATTAAGCACAAGATAAAGTAAGTTTGTGAAAGTTTCAAGCGCAAAGGGCTTAAATCATATCCTGGGACCTCATCTAACAACTTAAGTTTTTAGGTTGAGATGGTTCTTTAACATCTTTTAATATATATATGATGGAATGTAAGAAATTGTCATATTACTTGGTAGATGCTTGACTAACCTTATTATAAAATCCATCAAAACAGGTTCGAATCAAGCTAACTCAATTAAAGAGAAGAACCCTTCGTTACAAGAAAATTTTATAAGCTCAACTATTAATATTTATATTATAAATAGAAAAGAGATAAACAGAAAAGAAAAATAAAACAGGAAGAATTGGAAAAAAAATTTCTTCTCTTTTAAAATTTATTCTTAACATTAAAATAATAAAAAATTTAATTTAAAACTAATTCTTTTTTAAATACGGCTCAAGTACGATTCCAAACACCGCATAACTTGAAAACATAGAATTTTTCAACCCCCATATTAAACTATTAATATTTATATTATAAATAGAAAGAGATAGACAGAAAAGAAAAAAATAAATAAAAAAACTCCTCTCTTCATTATTTCTATTTTTACTGTATTTATTTATTTTTTATATTATAAATGTGAGTATTTATAATACATATTTGGGAGTATTATAAATATTGATTTTAAAGTTTTTTTTATTTAAAAATATATTAAAATAATATATTTTTTATTTTTTAAAAATATATTTTTAATATCATCACATCAAAACAATAAAAAAAATATTAAAAAAATAAATTTAAAACTAGAAATAATTTTAAATTTTTTAGAAAACATAAATCGACAGTAATTTCAAACACCACCTCCATCTTGAAAACATTGAATTTTTTGCTAAATCAAATTTTTTAAAAAATTCTGTTTATACTTTATTGGCGCCCACC
>Ga0307517_10010540_pt1 | contig 12930 bp, 14 predicted proteins | sample 23_EM_MG_FD_194515 | JGI IMG/M metagenome (GOLD analysis project Ga0307517, IMG submission 194515) | Populus trichocarpa ectomycorrhiza microbial communities from riparian zone in the Pacific Northwest, United States - 23_EM | ecosystem: Host-associated > Plants > Roots > Unclassified | place...
CCATCTTACTCTGGTATGTTAATCAATCAATCAAGAACCCAGATCAGCTCCCGAGCCCAAAGCTGACTGAGCATTAAGTAAAGTAAAAGTCCAAGTCGGGCCTCCGATCCCCTCTCCGCAAAAAAAAACATTTTGGCCGTCTAAGTACGTCAGCGATCGAGACAGGGGGCATTGCAAAATCTGATTGAATCGCCGAGCTTGGCGGAACAGCATTTTATCCGGGCGGGAGCGTTGACTGTGGAGACGTCCGTTCCTTGCGATGGCTGTGCCATTTGGGGATTTGCGTTTCAATATGATGTCATGCCCCCCTCTCCGGAAAGTGTTTCGTGTGTTCGGATTCTCGGAAGGAATAGGTAAATAGCTGTCGGAATTGACGTTGACGCCGGATCATGGAGTTGAGCCTGAGGGTGCCGGATATAGAGATGGTGCCATAAGGGACCGAGAGGGAGTGGGGTTCAAACCTTGAGAGCTTGAGAAGTAAGAGCATGGCGTTGAATGTTTGAACATCATTTTGATCAAGGTGAAGTTGAATGGAAATCATGATGGATCCATTATTGGAAGGTATCTCGTAAAGTGCTTTTTTGGTGATGAAGAGAGGAGAAACCACGGCCCATATCAAGGACAAGAGGGTTCCTGCAATTTTCAGATGCCTTGGAAAAATATTGAGAAGACACTCAGAAATGTCCACAACATGATCATCCGAATGTCGGGCTCAAAAATCTACGGATTATCTCTTGTGCATCAATCTGTGGAGGCCAGAAGAATTCTATGGAATGAAAATCAGAAGTTCTCCGGAATAGCGGTTGAGCAAAAGTAAGAAATAGATATCTTTGTGTATGGGTGGTTCTCTGCAATTCCATGTCATGGAGGTAGTAACAGGTAACATAAAAACAGTCATCTGGGTGACGAAATACGAAATGAAGGCTTGTCGACAGAAGAGCTTGGTAATCCTACGAGGATCTCGCCCATTTGATTATCAAAACATAAGATGTGTTCCCAACAGAGAACTCGAAGAAAGGAAAGAAAGCTAACGAATATCCTCGAAAGGTATTCATCAGGACATCAACGTGCGTAGAATTCCCATATACCTTATCCATGACAAGGACGAGGCCGGATTTCCGGAAAATAAAATCCAGATCTATCAAAGCGGTGGCATTTCCTTGAGTTTGGGTTAAAGCTCAACGAAGTCAGAAATCCAGAAGTTTCGTCGAATCAGGGCGCGCTCAAAAATTAGTACAGGCTGGTAGAATCAAGGTCCAATTTCCTAAAGTTTCAACCGTTCAACCTCAGAAGAAAGAAGTACAACCTGGTCGTAGAGCGTGAGCCTAGCTTCTTACGAAAAGAACGAGGCTGGGAAGGACTTTTGACCGATAACCGATAAGAGGTGAAACCCAAGTGTGCCACCCTTGAAGTGCGGTCTTGTCGTAGTTCGGCGAGGCTTAATAAGCCGGTTTGACTTGAAACTATCTTTGTACGTATTTTTGCATCAAGAATTTGGAGAAGCATTGAGTTTCTGGAACATAGATGCCATGCATGAAATCTGAATGCAAAGAAGAAGCTAGGCTGATACCATACATGAGCCTCTGGGTACTTGCTGTGGAAAATAAATCGATGATGGGCTTTAGACCGTTACGGCGCAATGGGGCGGAAGAATCCGGTCTCGCTGAATGTAGGAGGCTGACCGCGAGAAGCACAAGATAGTTGCGAAGCGTATTCAGCCATCCAAAGGCTGAGCGCTGTGATGTGATGCAGCGCCATTTACGTTTATCCCCCTGCAGAATCGTATTCTGTTGGGAAATGTACAACGGAGAGGCGATGACTTTTGTAGTATCGAATCACCAGTTATCCGCGAGGGTCGGATTAACACTTGGGTGGTCGATGTAGGTGCCTTTGCATGACCCAGAAAAAGTATTTTTGTCATGTTCTGTGATGCAAGATGAATGTTGTTGGATACAATTCATTCGAGGGTGGCAGATGACCTGGTGTGGCTGGTTCCGAGATAGACAAAAAGAGGGGGCCAGAAGGTATAGCCTAGGCAGGCTGGTTTTATTCCATCAACCGTTCAATGAAGAACACAATTGAATCAGAGGGTCCATCCGGTGACCTGTGAAATGTTTCAGTTTATTTTATTTTTTTCGGAAATCCAGTGAGTCGATATCTTTCGAAAAGGCGGTCCAAAGACAAGCACGGGCCCGTAATGTGTAATGGAATGAAAGGAGCGCACTCATTGTGAGTCGAGCTCGGAAGCGATGGATGGTCTGAGTCTGAAAAAACGCGGCGACACCCGACAACATGGCCTGCAAAAAATTGTTCAAAAGCACGATTTTCCCAGTACCGCCAAGGACTAACCAAATTACTGCAACCACTCACCTCTTAAAACACCTTTACCTTCCAAGACCTGTCGACAACAGCAGTCGACACTTGGGAAATTAGCTACAAACACACTTCATGTCAGCGTATGTCCTCCTTTTTCCTTTTTTTTTTTTTTACTCGGGGATTCCTCCCGTTCCGTGCACCTTGGGCCTGACGTCGCTTTTCTCGCTTTTTTCTAGAGAAGAACTTCAGGATGTCGCCGAAAATGAGATTGAGTCCAACTGGGACCAGATCGTAGACAAGTGAGGGCCATATCTTTGTGATCAAGACGACCAAAGTCTGATATCATGCCAGCTTCGACAATATGGAGTTGAAGGCTGAACTACTCCGAGGCATTTACGCTTACGGGTGAGTGAGGAAATCGGAATCGTAATATAGCCAAGAATCTGACTGAAAAATACCCCTAGTTTCGAACGCCCCTCCGCCATCCAACAGCGTGCTATTGTCCCCGTTGTGAAGGGGCACGACGTCATTGCGCAGGCCCAGTCTGGTACTGGCAAGACCGCCACTTTCTCCATTTCCATTCTCCAGCAGGTCAGTCGACCCTCACTGCACGTAAAGCATGGATCGCTGACGCGGAATTTTTTCTCGTAGCTGGATATGTCGATTAAGGGCACCCAGGCCCTCATCCTTGCCCCCACCCGTGAGCTGGCTCAGCAGATTCAGAAAGTTGTGATCGCCCTTGGCGACTACATGAACATTGAGTGCCATGCTTGCGTTGGTGGAACCAACGTCCGTGAGGACATGGCCAAGCTCCAGGAGGGTGTCCAGGTTGTCGTCGGTACTCCCGGACGTGTGTTCGATATGATCAACCGTAGGGCCCTCAGGACCGATCATATCAAGATTTTCTGCTTGGATGAGGCCGATGAGATGTTGTCTCGTGGATTCAAGGATCAAATCTACGAAGGTAAGTTAACGATTTCGTTGTGACTTTTGAATCCCTTTTTGACCAAAATACTAGTCTTCCAACTCCTTCCACAGGACACCCAGGTTGTCTTGCTCTCCGCCACCATGCCCGCCGATGTCCTCGAGGTCACCAAGAAGTTCATGCGTGATCCCGTGAGAATTCTCGTCAAGCGCGATGAGCTGACCCTCGAGGGTATCAAGCAGTTCTACATCGCCGTCGAAAAGGAGGAGTGGAAGCTTGACACCCTCTGCGATCTTTACGAGACAGTTACCATTACCCAGGCTGTCATCTTCTGCAATACCAGGCGGAAGGTCGACTGGTTGACTGAGAAGATGCACTCTCGCGAGTTCACAGTTTCTGCCATGGTGCGTTTGCGTTCTCAAAATGAAATTTTACTTTCCCGTTCTAACTCCGTCTTTTTTTACCCCTTTAGCACGGAGATATGGAGCAGAAGCAACGTGAGGTCTTGATGAAGGAATTCCGTTCAGGATCATCTCGCGTACTCATCACCACCGACCTCCTCGCCCGCGGCATCGACGTCCAACAGGTGTCACTTGTCATCAACTACGATCTCCCTACGAACAGGGAAAATTACATCCATCGTATTGGTCGCGGTGGACGATTTGGACGCAAAGGTGTCGCCATCAACTTTGTCACCACTGAGGATGTTCGCATGCTGAGGGACATAGAACGTGAGGAATTTTTCATTTGCTCTCCGTCACTTTTTCTCGGGGCTGATTTCATTCGATCTGTCATCCATAGAATTCTACAACACCCAGATCGACGAGATGCCTCTCAACGTCGCGTAAGTTGTCTGAATGATCGTCCATTTTTGTTCACGTCGATCTCATAATACTTCCTCCAGCGACCTCATTTAGAATCTTCTGCCATCGCTTCCTGTTTTGTTTTTGCGTTGTCTTTTTCTCTTTCTTCACGATTGATTCTCATGACCTACCCGATGTCGCCTGTACATAACCACCCCAAAAGGTTTTTAGCCATGCTTATGTCTCTATTTTCGTTCATGATTCGCCGTAATCTTTCCGCCCTCAAGCTAGAATGTATGTGGAGTCGTGGATAATATTGATAAATATCGGTTACGAACCCTCCTCAATGGTCCGTCGATCGCAAGCGGCAACCCCACATGAGGGAATCTAGATTTTGATACATCATTGATCAGTGTCAGTGTGTGTGCCCGTATCTATCACAAGATGTCCTATTGGTCCATTGATTAGTGATAAGATGAGTGACGAATTTCAAAAATTGCAGGCAGCAGCAGCGGAGTTTGAAAAGAGCCTGGGGGCCTGAGGCTGTTCATACGGGGAACGTTCTCTTTTTAATCCGTCCATAACACAGCATCACCCGCAGGGAAGATCACATCGGTTTCACGGTCTTGGCTTCAGAGCGGATTAGTTATTTGCTCGAATTTGCGTTTTCTCACCCTTACCACGCACTGCTTTGCTGCTGGGGGTAACATTCTAAACTGCGTCCGGCTCCATTGAAGCTCTTCCGAAGCCTTTCCTCGGGGAGATTCCTCAGATCCGAAGGAAATGGATGAGACCGAGGCCCGTTATTTTTGCGTTGGGGTTCGTTAAACGAGGGGTGACAAATCGTCTTGCTTCAACCTTCACGCGATTGACGCATTTTCTCTTTGGCCGCGGGTCTCTGGTCGGCCGTACATACATTGCTGTACTCAACACACCGACTGTACAGCACACACGACGGGGTTCGGCCCATGGGAAGACAATATGGACCCGAAACAAAATGTTTTAAAGGCACGACAGCCACTTTGATGGGGATTCGCATTCGCCCCCTCAACCCATTCCGTCGCAGCACATCTTTGGGTTAGCACTCCATTCGTGGATCCGACGCCTTTCCGTTGTCTCCCTGACTTCTCATCCAGCACGGGACGGACGGACCTGAGATCCCAATTTCTCGTCTCTACCCCCATCAGCCCGATTCAATCAGATTTCATCATCCATCCATCCTTACCCTTATAGCATCAGGAATCCTTTTCACTAGAGGGTTTTTATTTAGCATTTAGTGCGGCTGCCGTATATTAACCCCCCCAGCGTCGGTCTTTCCGTTCTTTTTGGTCCCCACCGTCGACGCCGGCCATTCTGCCTGTTAGACGTTGATTGGATATCTCCGTCCCGCCCCATCCTATTTCATTCCGATATACGCGCCGTCGGCCCTGCCGTCATCCACTCAAGATCTTTATTGATCTTGCTTTTCGGGTGTTAGGACTTTCGTTCCTCCTGCCAGACCTTGAAAAAAATTTGACGAAACAAAAAATACTCTCCACCATCTAAGGGCCTCGTTGCGTGATTAATGCTAGGTGTCAATTTAGTTACCTCGGTGAGTTCTTCATTATCCGTGAACGTTTTGTTGCTAGTGGCCCGCATTATGTGTGGCAGTTTATGGGTTGTGTTGCACTGTTGGTTGGTTGGCCCAAGGCCCAGTTGTGTTTTCTCTATAAATGGGCGCCTTTTTTGGTGAAACTGATTCCTTATCCCCACCCCCCATATTGTCTTTCTTCCCTTACATATCCCGTTTTTGAAGTTTGAGCGCTCATAAACCTATCCCATCCAGTCGTCATCCTTCTCGCATCATCAAACCCCGGCTTCGTGTTCAAACATGTCGTACCACCGAGGAAACTCTAGCCACTCACACCACCCTCATCAATATTATCCCGCCGCCGCCGCGCCCTCTACCCCTACAACACCCTACCCATCTACATACCCACCAAACAACGCCTCCGAAATCATTCCTCGTCTCTATGTATCCGACCTAACCTTCGCCGAGAACGCCGCCTCGCTCTCATTTCACAGAATAACACACATCCTCACTGTCATGCCCGACCGCGTCTGCCAACCTCCTTTGCCGATGCAGCCTATGCGGATGCAAGTCCGAGTCGAGGACATGCCCTTCGCGGAGCTCGCTGCACATCTGCCCAGTACCACCGCCTTCATTCGGGACGCGCTCAACTCAAGCCCCGAGACACGGGTGCTGGTGCACTGCGGCGAGGGCATCAGCCGCAGTGTAAGCGTAGTCGCTGCATTTCTGATGGCGCAGTATGGATGGGGACGGGACGAGGCAGTGAATTACATCAAAAGTAAGAGAAGGGTGGCGAATCCAAATTTTGGATTTATGGGCCAGCTGCAGGAGTATGCGGAGAAGTCGCTGGGGAGAGGGGTGGTGGCCCATCCTCCTTCGACGTCGATGTATATGGGGTCGTCGTCGAAGAGGTATCGGTAGGGCGGGGTGCCCACTTCTCCTCCTCCTTTCTTCCCCTGTGGAAAAAATCAAAAACACATCTATCCGTCCTTCCTTCATTCATGCTAGACTCTCTCCTTCCATTCTTTTTGTTTTTATTCCGACGCTTTCCGGTTTTTCTCTTCATGATTGTAACATTTCCACACATTTCTATATACCAGTCCCACTTGTAAAATGTACTACTAATATTCTCCGGACTTATCGCTTGCACCATCTACTCGTTTCATTCAATGTCATTGCACATAGATCACATGTAACGCTTCATCAATAAAAGCGACATCTCTGTCGTCAGGTCTCATCAGTCTGGAATTACTGTTCGCTATATTATGCATAATCTTAATTCGTTTCCGTGTTCTTTTTTGCGCTAACCCTTTCTTGCAACCGCTCCTCGCTTCGCTCAAGCGCGATGCCACCGCAACACGTTACACAGCACACACGCAGATTAGGATATCATACCCTTCCCTGCTTGGGGATCCCTGAATTTTACCATGGTGATAAATTAGCGTATGTGTATGCACTAACCTACACAATATCTGCAATACGCGAGCCTGAGCCTGAGCGACGCGGATCTTGAAATGGCAGTGGGTCGGCCGCCGCACCCCCTGCTCACCAGTGGGCCGCCTGGGCGCGTCTGATGTCGGACATAGGCGGATCTCTTGTATCAATGTAATGTCGTCAAATATATTGAGGTGCACTACTGAGGCCTATCCAGGTGATGGAACACTGGTCTCAGTGCGCGCTGACGGTTGGGCTCTATCGAGCCATCATCTATACTTGGATAAGGTGTAGCAGAGTTGGCGTATCTCTGAGATGGATTGTTCTATAGAGTAGAATTTTCCAACATCAAACCAACAAGTTTCTATTTCAGATACATAAATTGCATGTTTGCTCACAGCTTCTCTGAGATAATGTCGAGTTACTTCTACAACAGTAAATACGTATCAAGTACCCGGGTATGGCGCTTTCCCAGCTTTTGTTGGTTATCCTGTGATGTCGGGACCGCAGACGCATACACAACCTGTCAGGTATAGATGATAGATCCGAATGCGAACCCAACAGAAATCATTCATCCCTCACCCCAAATCGTTAGCCAATCCCTCGTCCTCGTTCTCGATCTTTTGGAGAAGCCGGTCAATTATCTTGAGATCTTTGCCAGAAGACTCTCCTGGAATAACCATCTGTTATCGAACTCCAAGAAAGCAAGGGGTGGCACGCATGAAACCCGAGGTATGTATTTAGATAACAACTCTCAGTCACCATCCTCCTTAACGTCCGAGGGACGTCGGAACGTGAAACCACTTCGAGCTGAGATGGGCGGACTCGGGTTTAAGTCTTGGATGGCATGGCATCACATGGTGGTTGACGCGCACTTAACGATGTGGATATGCGTACTTACTCCAAAGTGCTCAAACACCAAAAATAACCCCATATTAACAGACGGAATTAAATTGTTTCCCTGAAATGACTAAAAATCAGCAAAAATAAAAACTTCGGTAAAATAGTCGGAAATCCGCAAGTCTACATACCTGTTGTGGGCACATGTTTCAATTCATCCGCTGATCTAGAAACACAAGGAGCAACAAGAAGTGGCGAATTGCTAGCGAGTGCCAACTTGCGCGATATGGACCGACAACGAGACTTGTGTATATAATAGTCGTGTTTCACCTGGATACAACTGGAGACTCCTGATATGATATGGATTCAAAGGACCAAGAAGACCGGAGAAATTTGTCGCGCAATAAACATGCAGCCATTTAGGAGAAGCCCGACGAACGACTTGTCTTGTCTGAGAATACCGAGATTGCTACATTGAGATAGAATCCAGTGGATCCGTGTTGATTCCATGGGGACGTTCGGATAAGCATTGCAAGTACCATTTATTTTCCGAAAAACGGGACGGAGTAGGTAAAGGGCATATGTTCAGATGGAATTGGGCGCTACTTGCCATACGGATGACTATGGCTTCGGGTCGGTTAATGTCGCCACCGCTATCGACGGAATAAAGTATTGGTCAATCGCATTGGCGTCCAGTCGATCGCTTCGAGAGCACATAGCACATAAGAGCCACATCCCCCTCCGGTGCCCCAAATTCGATTATCCATAGAGCTGGACCCGTGGAAGCCCGTGGGTGGAAGACTGTCCTTCTGAGATCAGATGTGTCGCAAGGCCTTTCATAGGTTGTTGTACACGAATGGAGCATTGGAAGTGTTGAAAATAACATCAGCGCTTGATACCCTTGATATAATATCCGCTCAATCAGCGGTCAGTCGTTTGTGTGTCTGCCATTAAATGACAGGATTGATTAGGCTAGAATTACACACATAAATGAAGGACATACATGTATCTTCTAGTTGCGTAGATTGAACAGTTGGTGTCGCATGACCATTTCCCTCCACCATGATCGTAAAAGTAAAGTGGATCATTTTTCAGGGTGCCACCGTGATACCCGACCCATGGATAGGCGCGAACTAACATTTGAAATTATCGAAGAAGGATGATAGGCGGCATCCAGCCGAGGATTTCCCTCGGCTGTGGGCTCAGTTGAGAAATGTTAGAGCTTTGGTATCGCATCAGAAATGGGATTGAAACCACGGGTCCTGGATAACTCAGCCTCGAGTACCGATACCGCCCGCAAAAAGTTGCTACATATCGGGAAAGGTCCTCCGAATTGGGTATATCTGTCATAAAAACATAAACAGTGGTTCGCTCACGACAGCCAAGGACGAAAATGGACGATGTAGGTTGAATAAAAACAGCTCAGGAAAAGTTTTGGTGGAAAGGTGACAGCTCTACATCCTGGAATAGTTTAAACGCTCTTTTCAATGTTTATTTCTTCTGCGCTTCCTCCTGAACAGTTGTCTGTTGAGGGCAATAAGCCAGCGTTTCATAGATAGGCACGCAGCACACGCACGTATAATCCACCGAGTCCATTTTCCCACTTTTGGTATCTCGAGGAGGTCAATCCGCGCTTCTCAGCAATAATCCGCTCCTCCTCCTTCAAAGATGCGCGAAGGGCGCGGGCTGTGATTTGGGCATACTTGTTGTATCTGCACGTCAAAATGGAGTTATGAATAAATAATAACAAAGAATCAAGTCAGGACGAACGTGAACACGGCTCTCCAGGCAGTCATGGCGGTAACGGTTCAAAATGTGGTGTTGGGAACGTGAACGGTGGTGACAGCAAGCTCGGGCTCAACTTTTCCGGAATGGCCCGTGTATCAGGTGACCTAAGCTGACGTAAAGTCCTCATGACGACCTCTTTTGTCGTCCAACCCTCTCACACCGAGAACATTCCTTTCCACCACCTCGCCACTTCACTTGGGAACCTTTTTTCGGGGCCATTCTGAGGTTAATATTATAAGGTTACATAGGATCTTCTCTCCAGAATCTGCGGCGAGGTACATCCCCTGAATGGCCGGCATTACATGGCACTACGTTTTCAAGTTTATTATTACAGGTCATTCCGGTTCCCTCGTCTGTTTGTTGCGGAGTAAACTGAAACGACGTGTTGTATAGGTGATGCAGCCGTTGGCAAATCGTCCTTACTCACTCGCCTTACGGACCAGAGATTTCTTGCAAATCCGGATCCAACGGTGGGTCTACCAGGGCTGTGAAACCTCACAACCTCTCCTGACAGAATGAACGGCCTTTCTTCGGATTATCCTAGCTTGGCGTTGAATTCGGTTCCAAACTCATTACGATACCAGAGGAGAATAAGGTTGTGAAACTTCAATGTGCGTGCACTTTCGGACTTATGTTCTGCCCATCCTGATAAACATTAACCCGGATAGGCTGGGATACAGCAGGACAAGAGTCGTTTCGTGCCATAACGCGATCATACTACCGCGGCGCAGCAGGTTGTCTACTTGTATATGACATTACATCTCGAAAGAGTACGCCCTCAGTTCATTCGGTCTTACCATCTTGCTGATATTTTGATCATCCCAGGCTTTGAGAATGTTCGGAACTGGCTAGCAGACGTCCGAGAACACGCAGATCCACACGTTTCATGTATTCTCATCGGCAACAAGATTGACTTGTGCGAGGACACGACGCCACTGGCAGCAAGTGGCACTTCTTCCACGCCTTCGAACCCGCCCAAGGTCTCTACGGTCAAAGGAACCAAATCAAGCCCTTCAAAGGCTGCTGCTGCGAAACTGAGAGCGAGAGAAGTTCCTTACGAAGAAGCGGAACGCTGGGCCAAAGAGGAAGGACTTCTATTTGTGGAGGCGAGTGCCAAATCGGGGCTCAATGTGGAGCAGGCGTTTGTAGATGCTTCTCGCAACATTTTAGAGAAGATCAAGCAGGGCGTGTTCGACGACGATAGGGTGAATATTTTCGTCCTTCGTGGTTAACCTTTTTTTTAACGAGTAAATCTTTGGCTTTATAGTCCCCCGGAGTGAAACTCTCCAAGCCCAATGTATCCCTCGATGGCGGGGCAACCAAGTCGACGTGTTGCACATAGCCCTCACCTAATACCCTTCTCCAGAGATCACGTCAACATGCACGATATCCAACCAACCAATTGTACGACCTATTCTTATTTTATGAACTCGAACGCATCAAGTCATGTATGTACTATCTCCCTTTCACCAACCACGGGGTCTATTAGAAATTTTGTATACGCTTATCGGTGAACCACACCTTTTCTCCCTCGTAATCTAATCACCTTTTGTAATTTCGGTTTTTTTTGTTCTTGTTCCATTACTATCTTCTTCTCGACCATACATTGATATACCATATATTGAACACGAGTAATGAACCCCAAACGAAGCTTTTCCATCACCCGCGAGTCCAACACGTAAAGTGGCCTTGCCCTCTTCAGCGCAAGTACGTAACTGGAGTGCTAACGCTGGAACGTAAATACTCCCTTCAACTTGTACGGAGGAAGAATACTCTTCAACCAATGTAAGTAAGCCTCTCACACGCAGGGCGGAAGTAAAAGAAGGAACGGCACCCAAGTAGCCAGCAGCGGGAAAAACTGATCCAAGTCGTCATCTTCCTCCAGCTTGACGCTCTCGATTTGATGAAGACGTCCTCATGTCCACACGGCCCTTTTCACCCTCAAACTCCAGGCCAAGCTTCCATTCGACGCCGTTGGTCACGCAAAACGATGCAGATTTTAGCGTGCCCAGGGTAAGTCAGTTGACGAACACGATGATATCGAAGTATTGGGGTACGATTTCCATTCTGATGTTTTACCATCAGCAATGAGTGTGCGGCAGAGCGTAGTGACGCTAGTGAAGGCTTACATGCAGTAAGTTTGAGCTGCGGTGAATGGGAATACGTCGTCGAGAGAGCGGCCGAATTCCTTGAAAACGAGGAAGATTCCATTGCTCAATAGCGGTTTGTGGGTTCTTGATAATGACCTCGAAATGTTTCAAGGATCCCAGTTCCTTATCTACGCCTCGAGAATGAGACTCGGGAAATGAAATCCGCTCATTTGTGAAATCTAGGGATGCATACCATCCGACATCGTCACCAAGCGCTCGCCGATCCTGTAGACCCCCATAGTGGGCAAAAAAGGCAAATTCAACGAAAATAGGCGCATTGATATATGTAACACCTTTGTTGCCTTGAGCGTCTATCGCAGGGACCCCGAAGCCCTTGGACGTCGGCGGTTCTTGAGTCAGTACAACAGGATCCAAGGCGAGTTTTTTCCGATGAAAGAAAGCAAGGTCGAACATAATCTTGTCGCATATAGTACGATTTCCACCGTTTTCCGGTTAGAAAAAAAATAAGTTATCTTTAAAAATTCCCATGGGCGATGGGACGAGGTTGGACGTACTGTGGTTAGAGTCGACATTTTGAGCCGGTATAGATCGCCAGGGTGTAAGCAAGGTTGAACCTTTGGATCGGAACTCGTATATTTTCTCTCTGAATTCAAGTTCTCGCAGTTCTGCCATGAAAGAGGTATAATTCACACAAGGCGGGCGACTGAAGGTCTTAGGAGAGCGAACAAAAGCGAGCGCTAGAAATGAGAACCAAGGTGATGGACCGATCGCTCGGTCCAATACAAGATCTCCAAGATACAGGGAGGCTCCCAGATCAAATGTAACAAGGCCCAGCGTATGCGCCATGTATCGAAGCCAACTACTATCGGAGGCTCGGTTACAGTGGAGAGACGAATTCTTATACGGAATTATTCCTCCGAATCGATATTGGAGAAATTTGCTAACAGTCATCAAGATCCACGGGGCAGGGCCACAACAGCCTGGATGTACGCCAGAGTACGATAGAATCAAACGGTCGATGCCGGAATTAACAATAAAATTTATGGGATTGGGAGCATGTGGTAGCTAGGTCGAAGAGCACAATGGCATGGAGCTATACGTTCTATGGCACCCACATGGTCTGGAAATTCATCAACGATGACA
>Ga0307517_10010541_pt1 | contig 12929 bp, 16 predicted proteins | sample 23_EM_MG_FD_194515 | JGI IMG/M metagenome (GOLD analysis project Ga0307517, IMG submission 194515) | Populus trichocarpa ectomycorrhiza microbial communities from riparian zone in the Pacific Northwest, United States - 23_EM | ecosystem: Host-associated > Plants > Roots > Unclassified | place...
TTTTGTATGGGCTGGCCGTTATCGGTGTTACCGTTTCAATTTTGGTCTTCTTGAGTTGGAAGATCTTGATCAGGTTGTCGATTGGGCCTGGGTGGTTCGCAGCGATGGAAGCTCTTGCCTTTCTGATTGTATAGTGTATACAAGGGCGCGGCGGCTATCCTTGATCGTGAACCCTCAAAGATGGCTTCTCGGGTTGGTCGCCTAGACCATTATGATCGGCTGTATGAGCCGGAGACCTGAGCACAAGCGCTTGAGCGAGGGGCCCAAGATTCCTGGATCGATATGCGCATTGAATATTGAACATCAAGACAAGTCCTGAGGCCTGCGCGTCGGCACACGGCTCGGAGGCTCGAGCGCTCATCGCATCTCGATCATATATAAGTGGCAGCACTGTCACCAATTTCCGACACCTACAGAGAAAACTTCAATCGAACAAGTAAAGCCAACACCCGAGCCTACTACTACCCCTCACTATGCCAAGTTTGTCTCTTCCTCTTGGACCAGCTGGTCATTCCTGAAGCTGACGAACGTTTGAAGCTCTCAAGGAGCAAGTCGAAGAATATGCTAAAAAGATGAATAAAAGTTACTCATGCGACACAACCCACTGTGGCCGTTTTCATCACACAACGGAAGTGAAAAGTAGGTACTTGTCACCATGCACTTACTGTTCCCAGAGACAACTCCATTCCTACAGTTGGCGAAGATTCATTCATATCAGCGGCGTCCCATAGGACGAAAGAAGAAGCAGAAAGTGATGCTTTAATGAGTGCACTCGTCGCGATTAAGAAAGGGACGATTGTGCACTGAAGTTCTTCAGCCGCGAAATTTCGTTCTGTAATATCGTGTAAATGTTCGAGATATTTGATTTGTAACAACAAATTGTAAACATCTGCTGAAAGCTAAGAGTCGTTTGACGATTCACGAAGAAAGTAACCTCAGGCTGGACCGGGCCGGGTCCTGTTGCTAAATTCATGTCTAGACTCCCAACAACCCGAAGAGCACTCACAGTCGTCGTCAACGCACTTGGAAGTCAGAGGCCCACTTACGATGCCCATCTTACAGAACTTCCATTGTCGACACCAAAACCCGGAGAAGTGGTGGTCAGAATTGAAGCAGCAGGATTCAATCATAGGGATGTAAGTTTGTAGGATCCTGGAAAGTACAGAGATGAAATTCTAACTAGACATGCAGATTTGGATGCTGAAGGGTAAATATCCCAGAATTAAATCGGGTGCGGTGTTTGGTGCAGACGGTTCAGGTTTGTCTTCTTCTTGTTACATGGGAACTACCAATCCTAGACTCATTTTAACGCTTAGGTGTTGTTGTTGCTTCTGGACTACACGACGACCCCCTCCTTGACAAGCGAGTCTTTCTCAATCCTACAAGAGGGTGGGACAGCCATCCACTCGCCCCCGAATCCCAGTGGGCTTCATCTCTGTACATATCCAGTTCAACAACTCACATAATCATGTCAGAAATTTTGGTGTATTGGGTGGTACTTCCTTTCCTCCCATAGGCACATTCACAGAGTACGTCGTGGTGGAAAGAGATCAGGTCATCCCAACACCAGAACACCTAGACGACGTTCACGTTGCGGCATGGCCCGTCGGTGGCGTCACTGCATGGAGGTGGGACCATTTTCGACATCTATCCATTCATCCATGTTCAATACCGTCTGCAGAGCAGTCACGCTGAATGCCTGCGTCACTTCTGGGCAGAACGTCCTCATTACAGGAATCGGTGGGGGTGTTGCTCTCATTGCAATGCAGATTTGCCTCGCGATCGGAGCAAATGTATATGTTACTAGTGGGTCGCAGGATAAGATTCAGAAGGCAGTTGCACTCGGCGCAATGGGGGGTTTCAATTATACTGATCGTAAGCCAATTAGTTTATATTTCGCCCTCTTGACGACAAATGGTATACTTCGCAGCGGAGTGGCCGACTCATCTTCAAAATCTTTTGTCCAAGGGAAACGGTCGGCAGTTGTTGGATGCTGTTATTGATTCTGCAGGTGGTGATATCATGGTTCAATTGTCCAAAGTCCTTAAGCCAGGGGGCAGGGTCGTTTGTTATGGCATGTGAGTCCTTAGCTAACCCTATAGGAGAAGGACACTCAAAAGCAATTTTATGTTCTCAGGACTGCAGGTTCGGAAATCAGGCTAACCATGCGACAAGTACTAGCAAACCAACAATTGATAGGTGACGTCTGGATCTGTGATTTTTACTCACTCCTAATTTTAACTAGGCTCGACGATGGGGTCACTGAAGGACATGAGGGATGCAACGGACTTTATCAAAACTCATCAGATCGTTCCAATTGTGTCGCACATAGTCGATGGCCTTGACAGCTACATGGAGGGCTTTCGTCTCCTCGAGCGTGGAGACCATTTTGGAAAAGTCATTCTTCGAGTGTCCGAGACAAGGAGATTTGAAGATGCTAGGCTGTAAAATCTGTGGCTATTCCAAACTCTTACTGCTCTCGTGAAGCTTACGCACAACACATAATATCTAAACTGATCTGCTTCAGATGGTATTCCACTACCTTGGATAGGAATAATGAGTCTTGCAATCAGGAATGGGTTTATAGAAGGCGTCGGGCATGAAATAATCGTATCCGCCCCCTGAAGCCGCCTCGCTATGTAGCCCAAACATCCCTATAGACAAACACCCAACATCTATTTCGACACCCATCGTCTTCGGTATTCACGAACTGATTCTTGGAAATGGCTGGTGCGCCAACTCGCTCCTTTTTGCATTCGCTCTTTTCCTCGTCTACGGTTTACTCGCTTCCCTTAGCGATATTGGCTTTCTTGGACTAAACGAATGCACCGTTCCGTATCCCAGCTTCGACACACCCCTAGCTTCAATTCATACAGAAGCAGACGCTCGGGCGCTCGTCGTAAAAAAAATTAATCAATGGCACAGATCCTAAACTCATCAATGCGATTCGTCTTCATCACCGTAAACGTCACTGAACGAATATGCTCCCAGTGGCACAACACGACTTACGATGACCCAACGCTTTTCCGCTCTCTCAACCTGACCGACAGCGACGTTCTAATGTACACAACCCTGGGCAAGATCAATAATTCGAGGTCTGATTTTTTCGACCTTAACACTTACTCCCTCGGCACCTCCGACCACGTTGTTCTGGAGCCGACTATCCGTAAGGGTCGCTGGAGTTGAAGTGAAAAAGTAGCTGACTTTGGCCGTTACAATCGAAATTTTACCAACACTGCGACTCAAATCCTACTTTAAACTGTTTGAAAGCCTCAAAGTACCCAAGAATGACCGCTCTGTTATTCAAGGGCTTCATCCCATTCTATCTCAGACGAGTAGGATCTTCTAATTTAAATGCCTTACCCCCACCCATTTTCTTGAAGGGTTGAATTTTTTTAATAACAGTCTATTATGACTTTGAGTCGTCTGGTGGTGCCTCGATCACCTCGCCGACAGGGGGTAGATCCACTAATTTACGATCAAGAATTCTCTTCGATATTTACGGAAGGTACTATTTGTCGATTTCATATTTGTGCACTACCCTCATTCTTCATTCCAGAAGACCCCGGGCCCAAAGGTGGTTTCTTCACACTCCTGGTTGATTCAGCTTAGGAAATGACACGAGAAATCAGAGGGGACGAGAGATCAATAAATTCAATCCGTGTACTACTAGTACCATATAAATTACTATCCTCTACAGAAAATATTACGGTCCCGATTGATGCTAGTCTACAGTATTACCATCACGCCTTTGGACTGATCCAAACTCGTAGTTCAGAAAAGGCCTTGGCCAAGGAGCTTCCAACGCTAAGCAGAATAATCCCAAACTTATATGGGACATAACACACCAGGTAGGTCAACAAGGCGTGAATATACCACAACAATTTTCCAAACCAACCCAAGAGGGCCCCCATAAACTTGTAAGACGCATCCCCAAAGTTCTCTACCCAAGACCAGAGAGTTTTAGGGAGGGTGACAAAAACTGCTCGCAGGAAATCGCAGAATGCATTCCAGATATCCTTCAGTGTCACGTTACGCAAGAACGAAGCAATTGCCTCGAGAACGGTGTGCAGAAATGAAACAATGCGGAGGAAAATATTACCAATCGCCCGTGCAAGCGAGCTGATTCCCTCCCAGGTCCACTTGAGAGCAATAAAAATTGCTTTCGGAATGCCCACGGTGAGTAACTTCCACAAATCCTTCCCTATCTCCCAAACGATTTTCGAAAACCCCTTGATCACCTTCCAAATTTCCTCTGGAGTCTTCTTTGCCGCCTTCCAAGCTGCCTCCGGAAACTTTTTTGTTGCCTTCCAAATTGCTTTCCCAAATTTCGCAACCCTCTTCGGCATCTCAGTGAGCTGATGCTTACACCAAGGCCCAAATTTCTTTCTTTTCGCCCAACACCATTTACAACCCTCCACTACAGGTAACACAACCACATGCTTCGGAATATCCCAAACGAAAAACTTGGGCAGATACCATATGAAAAATTTAATGAACTTCCAAATATTGCGGAGAGCTTTCATCATGCGTTCAATGTTGCGTGCATTATTGGTTTTAAAGCGAAGATAGCCCCCAGCGCGGCGAGAAGGGAGGTAGTCTACTATCGCACGATGGTTGCCTTCGGCAGCGAGGCGCAGAGCTATTTGGCCATCTGGAGCAACAAGAGCGTCGTCGGCGGAATAAGGGGGTTCAAAGAGGAGCTTTACGATAGGGAGAGAGCCTACGCTTGCAGCGAGCATCAATGGGGTGCGTGTTGCCAAGGGGCGTATACTCTGTGCGGGTTGGCATTAGCTGTAGATGGGTCTGCTGTATCCGGCTCACCAACACGCCAAACTTGTTGCAATCTGCGCCCAAATCGAGAAACCCTTTCACAATCGCGATGTTTTTCGTTAAAATGGCTTCCAATAATGGGGTTTGACCAATTACACTGGTGGTATTGGCCGTGACTAGGTTATGTTGGATTAACAATGCGATGGCTTGATCATCTTCTCTCCGAATGGCCATGAAAAACTCGTTGACGATTTGCTGTTTCACGAGCGTCAATGGATCAGGGATCAAGCCAACGGTCGGGTAGTGGTCGATTGGTTCGGGCGAGTTGAGATTCTCTGGTCCGTTGTACGCTGGTGCCTTTTGGCTCTCAACGAAACTTTCGAGAATTGTGTGAGCATCAGGAAGTATGGTGGATATGGGTACTGCTATTCTGGTCAACAAAAGGTCGAATGCGGTTTGGGGTTCTTGATCCTGGACATATAGTGGAAGGGGCTCCGAATCAGCCATTGTGGAAGGAAGGAAAGACGAATTGTAATATATTGTCACACTGTGAACAGGAACCACCGCTGTGTGCCTTAAAAGGAATTCGGCGCGGCACCGTAGTGATCTTGGCATTCAGTGCACGTGAGTCGAAGTCATCTCATGCCCCACTGGAGATTATCGATTATCAGTTAGCAGACAGGGCTTTAAAGGCCGAGGTTGAACGTTGAACGTTGAAGGGCTTAGGGAATGAAATCTCAAAAATTTTGGGAGCTGTGCCATATCTGACTTGAAAGGTGCGAGTTTTTTCCCATTACATAAATCTATGTTTTATTACCAACAACCTCTAACCAGACAACTCGCTCTCAGCTGTTGAGCAAGACGTCAGAGAGGGAAATTGCAACATTCCTGGACTCCCTGTCAGTCCAAACTTAAGAGATTGTCAAACCACTGGCCTCTTCGAATTACCAAAATCGGACCTTTACAGTTACCAGTGACCAACTTGTAGTTTTTGACTCGTGCCATGTCCGAATCTCTTGATGTGATAAGGAGGCGATGACACTCCCAGCACTAGATTTAATACAATTACCAAATTTGTCGATCGATTTACCATATTCGGAAATTACGAAGGATGCATCTGTTGTAATGGCATAGTATTGGGAAATGTTGGAGAAATGAACCTGATAGTGTTTGGTCGACGTGAGACCAGAACCACAAAATAAAGAACCCTGGGCCCGGGATCTGGGGAACAATGGGACCAGGCAAGACTGCGTCACGGTCTTTCTCGCACCGAGATTATCTTTCTCTGCAAAAAGTCATCGACTCATGCATAAATTGGGCTGAACACCGAAATTCAACCACATAAACGAACTGCGGTGAAAGGGCATCGGCAATCTTCGCTGCGCAATTGCACTTGAACCATGGTACCAATTATCATGTGAACGCTCACAAATTTCTTAGTTGCGTTGCCATCTCAGCCAATTTGTTCAAAGTGGATCCGAGCCGATGGAAATAAACTTCGACTTGCCCTTACCCATGCAACGACTTTTGATATCTCTGATAAAAATTGATCTAGTCCTTTTTGACGACGGATTTCGAGATCGGATCAGATGTGAGGGAAGACTCCTAAGCAAGTACTTAGTAAAAACAAGTGCTTCTGTGGCAAGAAATAACACCAATTATCCAACGTTACGATTCCATACGATGACAACGGGGTTCAGACTCTGTTATTGGACTTCAAAAATCAGCAAAAAAAAATACCGCTGCGATCCATCAGGGTCACGTGTACCGATCTATAGCAATCGATGTGAACAGTTTTTGATAACACACATATTGAATTGAGCCACCCGCAGATTTCCTAGTTAAAGCAAGCCTTTTTCCAAGCTGCATCTCCCGTACAAGCCCAGATACCCATCTACCATGCCTCCCAGGGAGGGCAAAGAGAAATCTCTTCAGGAGTCTTTGGACACACCTGTGGTACCCCCTAATGCTTTCCGAGTGCTTTTAACAGGTTTTGGGGTGCGCCCGGACTTTTCTGCCAGTGACGACTTGTCTCATCTTCAATACTTCTAGCCTTTTATGCACTATGATGAAAATCCGTCATGGCTGGCCGTGAAACCACTGCAGAATGTCGTTCTTCAGACCCACATCACCCCGAAGAAGGTCGAGGCCTCGAATGCGGCCGCATCTGCCGCTGCTGCCAAGTCTCCGAGTACAACTAGCACCACCACGACCAAAGTGACGATCCCTCCTATTCAGGTACCCCAAACCCCTCGCCCGATTCATATTACCACACTCCAGATTCCTGTACTCTACGATGCCGTCCTGGAGAAAGTGCCTCCACTTTATTCCAGACCCCCTGTCCTACCAGATGATGCGCCTCCGGGTTGTCTCCCCCCACCTCTCAACGGTTTTGACTTTGTCTTTCACATTGGGGTCGCTGGCCGCGGTCCACTGCGAATGGAGCGCGTCGGTCACAAACTAGGGTACCACATGAAAGACGCTTCCGGGAAGTATGCCCCAGTCGTCAAAGTCATCCCCAAGGATTTCAGTCGACGTGAACAGGGTGAGGGCAACAGCCCTAATGCAATGAGCGCTAGTGCATCGTTTATCATTAATGGGACCCCAATCAGTCCTGCAGAGATTCTGGAGAAAATGGGGATCGATATGGGCGATGGTTCGGGCGTCAGTGGTTCTCCGGGAGATATGACTGTTCGTCCGACGAGGGGATTCGGGATCGCATATGATACCTTGCAAGATGAATATACTACAGACATCGACGTGACGAGACTTGTTTCCGATATGAAGAAGGAAGGGGTTGAGGTATGAATGATTTCCTATCATATTTTTGTGGAAACGCATCTCAACATTGGTGTATTAGCAAATTTATTCCTCGATGGACGCAGGTCACTACATTTGTGACTTCATATATTACTGCTCTCTTGCCGAGGTAGCACGCACCATCAAACCCTACGAAGAGAAGCGACGCACACCTCAGGTGCTGTTTCTTCACTGCCCACCTACAGACCAGCCTCTCTCGACGGAAGAGGTCACGAATGCCATCAAGAAAATCATAGTTTGGGTTTGTGGAGAGATCTTGATACAAACGTTGAGAGACGAAGCTGCTGCTGCTGCGGGTGTCACCTCTGACGCACCACCGCCTGCCCAGGGTGCCAGTAAGAGAGTGGACTCGCCGGTGAAAAGACCTGGCCCTGTTGGAGGCACTCGAGCCTGAAGGTGTTTAATTTTTTTTTGGGGGGGAAACTTCTTATTCGCTTTGTACGCACATTATTGTAATGTACAAATATACACATATTTGTATCGTATACTGATTTCTTTTGACTCACATGGGTCTTCGTTGTTGGAAAAGCACCTAATTAAGGAAGGGATTAATCCAAGGTAGCCGGAAATAGATCGACAGACAGTCGAGCGGTAAGAGACCAATGTCTCCGTTTGATAATGAAGAACCACAATAGTTTAATTGAAAGGGTAAAGTAGTTATCTGCGGTTTAATTTTCAGGATAAAACAAAAAGAGTGGTGCGGCGAATGACATACCTATTTATGTTTGAGCATCTAGAAAATTTACTGTGTCTGCATAAAATTTCTATCCTTGATTGCCTGTCTGTTGGCCTTACGCCTCTCGACTCGTTCCCTCTTGCCTCCTGGTCCATCATCTGCATATATTTTGGGCTGGAGGACGGTCCATAGCCATGCAGGATAAGTGTCATCAGCTTGAGCCACCACTGGTGGTTGACCTTTCAGATAGCTCATTCCTGGTAGCACGGTGTCTGCTGGGCAAGAGGAAAGGGGCGTCGCTGTTGGAGATGAGGGTGATTCAGAAGCTGTTCAACTTAATTTGTTAGCGTAAAGCAATCTAGCGGGAATGGAAGGAAGTACATTTGGATTTGTCTGAAACCGCATGTGAGCTGCTCACGGATCTCCTGTAGACAAATATGAGTCGTGGTGGGCGCGCAATGGAGGATCTGAGCATGGTAATGGATGACAATGCAAGGCACGAATGAAGAATATGTGACTGCAATGTGTCACGGAGTTACTGTTTGGATCACCCGACAGTCCCGAACAGCAGTTCACCCTGAATGTCCTTACCGTGGTCATCGTTCTGCGCATCGTCGGGCGCAGCGAGTAGCGTCGAGGAACCTGCGTCTATCGATGCTATTTATTGCTCTCCGCCCCGATCTCCACCACAACCGGTCCCGGTGAACGAGGGAATAGTGCCGCCACCTTTCCATTCCTGACTCATTGGCGTCAAGAAACGAGTAGAATAAGCACATGAACCTGTCCTGGCGCCTGTCTACCTTTATCTGACATTCTGTCGAGTTCTGACCCTACTGTGGAACTCAAAAAAGTTTCACACACATGGTCTGCGGGTTCCCTTCCGAGTTGGGGGGGAAGCGATGCAGGATGCAGGGGTATCCGACTTGTGGCTTCGCTTGTTTGTTTCTAGGTTACGTTTCGTCGATTGATCGGTTTACGGTTAATTATTTTTTCTGACAAGTCGCCTGGTCAGCCCGAGACCGGGACTTGTATATATAAAGGGAAGGCTGATGAATGGTACCTCAATTCGTTTCCCCGAAACGTTCCCTCTCCCGGTGCTCTGCATCTCGACAGAAAGGTTTTTCGTGTTTCCTTCTTCTGGTGTGTCCCTAGCTCTATTGTTCTCCTGCAAAGTAATTGAACGGGAGCACAGTTCCGTATTGTCACTCGCTTACTCATTCCCTCCATCTCCGGTCTCTTACTTTAAACGAATTACGTCTTGCCCTGCGCTTCGTCTCTAGCCCCTAGTCGTTGACTAGATTCCAAACTCGGTCTCCGCAGTTGCTCCTCTTTCCACTCCCAAAACCAACCGGGATGGAACTTCTATCCCTTTCACAATCTTGGCAATGTTCACATCAGATTGAAGAAGACAACGACGTCGACGAGCCCTTCACCGGCAGCATAGAAAAAGCGTTCGCGATCGTTCACCCAACCCCAAAACCCGTTTCACACATTCGGAAACCAGTTTGGGAGTCGTCACCTCGCATTTACGAAGAACAAGAAGGGGAGGACGACTACGCGTGGTATTACAAGCATCCAGAGCGATACGTCTGGCGTCCACGAAGGAGTCGGTCAGTCAAGTCGAGGTGGCAGCAGAAGGACAAGCAGTTCACTGTGTTCGAACTTTTGCTCAACATCTCTCGGAACTCTTGGACTGACGCTAGCATTTCAAAAGCACAGGACCCAATATACTCTGAGAGGTGGAGTCTATTGAGCTCTTCGACCGGGTCAACAAGGGTCTCAGAGGTTGGCTTCCCGAAAAATTGAACCCTCTTTGGTTTCGGAGAACACGTTGGGATACTTTTGGACGAAAACGACATTGATGACTCCTCCTTGATCATTCTTACGACACAAAGGCTCAACGTTCAACATTCGCTTGATTTCTTTATTATATATATATTCACGATCTTTTTTTTTTTTTTTGAGTACACAGTTTTGGATCTCGACATACTCCTTTTTAATTTTTTTTCTTCTTCTACATATTTTGTCTCCTTTTTTTTTTACAGTAATTTAAGGCAAAATTTTGTTGTATGGGTCTTACCCGTATCCTTTACCGATCAATGTGTAATATATGGTATCAACGATTAATACTTTTGTTTAACGACCTCAATTTACACGAATCAAACTTGAAATGTATGTATTCAATACGGTGAACCTGACAGAAGTAATACAATTTGAAGCCTGGGGGCAACATTGACCCCGTTCACCGAACGGGATCACTTTATATTCTCATCCCTCTTTACTATTACATATATCTTCTGTGCTGAATCGAGATTTAATAACGGGTGTTAAAGAAAGCCTTCACATCATCGTATCGTGGACACTCGGATTCGCATTCAGCCTAATCGATGGGAACGGTAAGCGGAAGAGCGTACAATTGGGTAATATGGATCTTTGACTGTTCCTTTAAGCATATATCCCGCTTCAAAATATACCCATGGTAGTCGAAACTCCAGCGAAGGGTCGGCAAAGTAAAGGATCTACCTGGATGATGGTAGATTTGAACACTGGAGATTTTAGTTTTCACTGAGAGACCATAGATAACCAACCGGACTGGTGAAACCACCATGATCTGAGTGCACCCATAGATAGTTGAATAATCATGTACAGAAAAAGACAAACCACCAGAAGACATCTCGCCCATCTTCGGAAAATGTCCAACACTGTTGCGAAAGAACTGATGTACACCCCGGTGTAAGGATGCTCCTTACCGTTCTTATACACCATATATAGCCCTGGGTAGCAGAAGAGACGTCTCTTCTGTTATCAGACCTTTTGGGGGATTGGTTCGGCGTGGGGCTTTGGACTTCCTTCCACCCGGACGGGATTGTGAGATAACCTAACCTACGATTCACGACATAACGCACCACCGCCTATCACGGCCGCCCAACCAATTACCGCCCGCCTTTTCTCTTCCAAAGGATCGCAATGGGAAAAAGCGAGCACTGCCTAACGATGATGAGCCACAGGTTGCCATTCATAAACGAAAACCACGTACCTGCCCTCGTTGCCTTCATCAAGATTGCGAAGGCAAGTTCAACAGTCTACCATGTCAACGAGATGCGCAAACAAAGAACTGATGTCTTGTGCACGTCTCATAGTGCCTGAGGGGTTGTCACAATATTTTCGAGTCACTCGATCTTCTCTGAAACAAAATGTCGCGATTTTCGCCCCTATACTCTCTTTTATTACCCATCCTCCCTTCTCCCACCGCACGCAATGTCTCAGGAAAAACTCTGCAGGTTTTGGTGCCTGCTTGACGGTGAAGAAAAAGCATTCCCTGCTAATGCTAGTCTCGAGTGGGACATGGCCCAATTGGCGAAGGCGATCCAGCAGGAAAGAAAAGATCTACGTGCACTCGACAACTCGGAGATAGTCCTCCAGAAAGTGAGTCTGCCGTCCTTACCAGCGTATACATTGTGCTCATCACTTACCTACTATACAGCTAAACGAACCCATTCCAATTGACCCCGAAGAGACTCTTCTCCAACGTCTGCGTAAACCAATCACCGATGTCTCTGTTTCGTTGAATCGTACGTCTAAAGTGTCGGATGCCTTTCCAGATCGTCAGTGGGGCCATCTTCAAATTATCGTAACATTATGTGGTAAGCCAATAGCTCGTCATTTCTTCATTTGAGCGCTCACAATGTCTGCTGCATTCTTCAACTACATTAACTTCTGTTGCTGTGCCATCTTGCGACTCTTCTGTTCCCCATCGTGCTGATGGCGTTCCACCATTTCCATACCCTTGGCACTCACACCCATTGGCCTGCCTCCTGAATGCTGACTATCGTTCTCTTTTTTAACTCTGCAGATCAACCCGCTCGGAAGAAACGTCGCCTGGACAGTTCCGAGCCCTCTGAGGTTCCTGAGAAGTGGAACCTTCTTTGGCACACGTTTTGGGGGAAGCCAGCTTGTGACTGTTTTGTTGAAGACTCTACCCGTATTCCCAATCCGAGGACCCTGGAAACGGTAAGTAACAAAACGGACTACGAGTATCTCCAACTCCCCACCGATGCCTACTTCCCATGTGGTTTGCAACGAATACTTATCACAAAAACCTGTACACAAGGTTGTGCGGAGAGGATAAGGTCAACGCCAAAGTGCCGGAGTCAAAACGTCTTGTCTCCCTGTCGCATTCAACACTTGTAGCAGGCCAGCCTGGTTCAGGTGAGCGTCTAATCGCTTTTGGTATTTCTGTCACGCTGAACAAATGGGACAGGGAAGACCGCCGGCCTCTCTTGCATTCTAGTGTGGCGACTTCAAAAGAAGAAACCAACCATCTACTGCAACCATCAGTCATATGCATTCGTGTTCACCGATACTGGGGTTCAGCGAATGGCTCTGGCAAACGCAAATCGCATTGAAGTCCTTGACGAAGTCACTCCTGTGCGTTGGTCGACGTCAACCCAAACTTGCCAGTTTGAACCTTCCCCAGATCGTCGAGGCAGAGTGGTGGTCGCAATTTCTCCCAATCCAGATCACGTAACCACCTTCCACCAAACTCGAGGTATGACTTATTATACTCCCACCTGGGAATGGGCCGATCTTTATTGCGCCAGGTGAGAAAAATCTATATATTTTTGTTGATGGTACTATCCGAAATCCACAGCTCAGTACA
>Ga0307517_10010543_pt1 | contig 12926 bp, 10 predicted proteins | sample 23_EM_MG_FD_194515 | JGI IMG/M metagenome (GOLD analysis project Ga0307517, IMG submission 194515) | Populus trichocarpa ectomycorrhiza microbial communities from riparian zone in the Pacific Northwest, United States - 23_EM | ecosystem: Host-associated > Plants > Roots > Unclassified | place...
CTTGATATTCTTTGTTTTATGTTTTGAAGGCACTTTTGGATGAAAGATGCAAAAAGGAGTAAATTGGAGGTAATTGGCAGATTTGACCTTCAGTCGATGTTTTGTGCAGAGCGTGAGCTCTAGAGGTTGAAATGAAGTGATTCTATTGGCATTAAAAAGAATATGTTTGTTCTCCTATGCTTCTTTTTCAAGAACTGTGAGATTTATTTTACCCTTTCTTTTCAGTTTATATGATGAATATGTTTGTTCTCCTATGCTTCTTTTTCCTATGATTGTTTATTTAAATTGCTAGAGCGGACTCTAAGTTATTATTGTAAACAATCTATTGCTATGTTTGATATCAAAACCGGAGTTGTGGTATATAAACTTGTGAAGCAACTGAGTTTAATAATTGTGGCGGATCTACGTTACTAATCTTAGGGAGAACATTCAATTAAATCAAACATAGACTGCGGACAGTTATGTTTTCTTGATTAATCAACTTATCTAGTTCTTAAGGCTGCCATTGAATTAAATTACTAGTGCGGACCCTGTGATCGTTTGATGGTTGGGGTTAGTTATATGGCAGATCCGTTAACTAACCAATGTTAAGAAGAGATAAATATTCAGAATATAAATTGATGTTTCATTTCCATGATCAGTTCTGATTTCTGTAAGTGGATGTGTGCTTGCGACCAAGGTTTGTTCTCTTGATAATTTTCTGATTTTATTAAATTTTGTTTGATAGTTTTCTGTTTTCTTTTGCTTTAGCCAAGATAACGTCCAAACCCCCCCCCAAATTGCATATCACCTAGCATAAAAATCTGACTTGAACCTTCCTCATGGGATCGACCCCTTGCTTGCTCTATACTATCTTGTGTGTTGTGTTTGAAGCTAGGGTAATTAATTTGTGCGACCGCGACATCGCAACACTTCCCATATCTCCTCACGATAGGATGTCTAAGTCAGCTGAGTCGTTACCATGTAGGGTTCATAATTTGCATATTGAGATCATGAAAAACAAATTCAAGCAAGTAATGAACAATACAAATTTCGAGCTGATTTATTTAAGTATCATGATGCACTTAATGTTGGAGATTATTTCATGATACAGATTAGACCTGAATGATGTCCTTTGAAAACTGATCATAAATTACAAGTAAGTAGTGCTAGACCATTTAAAGTGTTGCCAATGATTAAATCAAATAATTATGTCATTAAATTGCCATTAAACTTTGATATTAGCTCTACTTTTAACATAAAAGACCTAGGTATTTATAAAACACAACCTATCCGTGATGCTTCTTTTGATACCCCTACCTCATTATCCATATCTTTGGCACAAAAGGAATATATTAATGCTACTTTGAATGCACAAGTGGTTTTTACCAGGGATGGTGAACTTCAGCAAATCCTAGTATATGGGTTCGACGACCAGATTTAAACTATACTTGGATTATCAGAGAGACATCATAACAACTTGATCCTTATCTTTGAGAGCGTTATCGGAGTCGCCTTGTCCTATACTCGACGGGGTCGAGTTCTTCCAACCCCGAGAGAATTGATTGGGACACCAAACTCGAAATATTATTTATGCACGCGCATGATCATAGACGATGGAGGATAGCCCAAACAATTGAGAGATTGGGCTTTAACTTATGTTTTGGGTTTAATTTATATGAACTTTTAGTTGAGGTTTATTAATTTGGTTTGATTTAGTGGGCCATAAGCCCAGTCGCTTGTTCTAGTTAGGGTTTTAGTATTAATACCCAACTTTTCGAAATGTTAAGGAGTTTTGATGATTAATGAAAATATTGCAAACTTTGCATATCTTCAATCCCCTTTCTTCTCTTTTTTAGCTTTTTTCTCTCTCTAAAGCTTCTTTCTTTTCTTGCTTTAATTCTTATTATTTATTGTCCGGCATCAACATAACCTTTAAGCATGAAACCATTGCGCCAAGAATCTTTTGGTGTGTTTCCTTTTTCTTCCAAAACTATGCATGGTCGCACATGTTCACAAGAATTTTTTTGGGAATTCAAAGTTTAGTACAAAAACAGAAATCATGTTGGTGTTTGTCCATAACAAACGAGTTCTAGAAATTCAAATGATTCCTTAGAAAGGTAACCATAAACCTAAAAGACCTGGAAAAAAAAAGCACCATGAAGTGACTCCAAAAGTCGAGTTTTGATTGAATGAATAATGAGAAATCACTTTGCATACTCACATGAAAGCAAGGCTTACCGATCCTAAATGCATGCATTTGAAATGAGGAAAGACCTTCTATGATAATTCTTTCACGATGCTAAAATATATCATTTACAGACCTCTTCGAGCCTAGTAATGTTTGTTTTTGCAAATAACCTTGGCTATGATCACACCCCACACTGGGGGACAAGTGCGAGAGATATATAAAAAAAACCTCAACGATTGAAAGTGCCCAAACAACATTGGGGGGCATAAAAGAAAATTCTCAATCATTAAAGGTGCCCAAACAAAGCTTAGGGGCATGAAGAAAAATCCAAAGGATCTAAAAAAATTTTGAGCAAAAAAAAAAAATGAGATGCTCAACCAAATGAAAAAAAAAAAACAAAGAGAAAGAGCCCAAGCCCAACACTGGGGGGCACGATAGACCATTTTGGAAAGAAAATTCAAAAGACAAAAGGTCAGGTAACAAGCACAAGTGATCTTTAGTCTTGAAATCCCTTAAACACCTGTTGAGCCTACAAATATCCTTTTCTTCATAACCAAGAGCCTGAGCCTACATTAGGTGCCTAATCAAGCCCTTTCTGATCAAAGGCAAGCAATCTGGATCGGTAAGCAGTGCTTTCTCATGTAAACCAAATCATCATTCATGCAAATAAAATGAATGCTTTGAAGACTAGTTCTTTGAAACCCTCAAATTAAATCTTAAACCTTTTTGACTAACCAAGTGTCACTTCATATTTTTCACCAAAAGCAAAACAAAAAAATTTCATCACTTCTGAAAACCTCTCCATAGGAATCACTTGAATTTCTTCATAATGAGTTCATTTTGAATCGATGTCAAAATGATTTCTATGTCTAGAATAGCTTTGAAATTCCAAAAATTCTGCATGAAAACAACTCCTTGTCAAACCTTCCTTCACATAGCCTCATCCCCAAACCCGAATTGAACATTTGGGGGCATGATCAAGCTAGGGGGCAATCAAAAACACCTGGTAGGGCTGGCTCCAAGATTCCCTTTCTAAGAAGAATACCGGGCAAAATTGGCAACCCTTGAGATAAAGGGCGGAGGACAAAGACGTATGATGATATCAAGTCCTTCCTAGAGGTCAAAATCACAAGAGATGACTCGATTAAGCAAGAGCGAAAAAGCCATTGGAGTTCACTACCAACACTCTAACTTTTGAGAAAAGAAAGAAACCATGAAGAAATAGGGACCTACATTTCTCAGGTAAGTATACATGCATATCAATCATAATGCATTGCTTTCAACATTGTTAGAACGGTGTTACACCATCAACTTTTAGGTAGCGTGTTTTCTAACCCTACCTCATTTCGAGTGCGCCTTTGAGCCCTCACTTCTCAAGTACTGCTTTTTCCAACACTACCTCCTTTCTAGTGCGCCTTTGTGCCCTCACTTCCTTTTGTGTGCGCCTTTGAGCCACCATTTCTCAAGTAGTGTGTTTTCTAACCCTACCTTATTTCGAGTGCGCCTTTGAGCCCTCACTTCTCAGGTAGTGCGTTTTCTAACCCTACCTCCTTTCTAGTGCGCCTTTGAGCCACCATCCTTAGGTAGTGTGTTTTCTAACCCTACCTCATTTCGAGTGCGCCTTTAAGCCCTCACTTCTCAGGTTGTGCGTTTTCTAACCATACCTCCTTTCAAGTGCGCCTTTGAGCCCTCACTTCTCAAGTAGTGCGTTTTCTAACCCTACCTCCTTCTGAGTGTGCCTTTGAGCCACCATCTCTTAGGTAGTGCATTTTATAACCATACCTCTTTTTGAGTGCACCTTTGAGCCCTCACTTCTCAGGTAGTGCGTTTTCTAACCCTACCTCCTTTCGAGTGCGCCTTTAAGCCCTTGCCAACAATTTTTCTAGGTAGGTCACCCATTACAACGCAACCAATTCTCCATGTTTTTTTATCTGGGTAGGTCGTCCATTACAATGAGGTCATTCTTCCACCTGGATAGGTTACCCATTACAATTAGACCACTCTTTTCTTTTTTCCTTAGGTAGGTCACCCATTACAATTAGACCAATCTTTTTCTTGATAGGTTACCCATTACAATTGAACCAATTATTCATGTTTTTTTTTTTATCTTGGTAGGTCACCCATTACAATGAGGCCATTCTTCCACTTCAGTAGGTCACCCATTACAATGAGACCACTCTTTCCTTTTTCCTTGGGTAGGTCACCAATTACAATGAGACCAACATTTTTTCTAGGTAGGTCACCCATTACAACGCGACCAATTCTCCATGTTTTTCTTATCTGGGTAGGTCCCATTACAATGAGGTCATTCTTCCACCTGGGTAGGTCACCCATTACAATGAGACCACTCTTTCTTTTTTTTTGGTAGGTCACCCATTACAATGAGACCAACATTTTTCTGGGTAGGTCACCCATTACAACGTGACCAATTCTCCATGTTTTTTTTATCTGGGTAGGTCACCCATTACAATGAGGTCATTCTTCCACCTGGGTAGGTCACCCATTAGAATGATACCACGCTTCCCTTTTTCCACTTGGATAGGTCACCCATTACAATGAGACCATTCTCCATGTTTTTAAGATCATTTTCTTTTTCTTTTCTTTACAAAGCTTACTATGCAAAACATTGAGGAGTTTTGCTTCTTAAGCATTGTAAAGATGGGGCATCTGTTGTTACCCAAATTTTGACCCACATTTTTTATAAAATTTTCAGAAAATCCAAAAATAGCGAAAAACAATGAAAATCCAAAAAAAATGTTTTTAATATATTTGCATCATTTTTGGCATTTTCAGCGTCGTTTAAAAAAGAATTTAAATTTTCAAAGGTCTTTCGAACGCGTTCGACTTTTCACGCGTCATTTTTTAAAATCATTATTTTTCTCATTTGAGTCGACGTTGATATTGCTCGTTTTCAAAAAAATACAAAAAAATTAAGCAAAATCAAAATTTACAAAAAAACAAAGTTGAGGGACCAAGTTTGGATACCAAACAATTTTTTGACCTATAAATAGGAGTTTCCAACACATACACAAAGAGGGGGTAATTTTGAAAAAAAAAAACCCCTAAACCTCAACCTATCTTTAACCAAACAGCCGCCCCCCCTGGTTTGGATTTTTTTCTCCAACCTGCCACAAGACAGGCTTCCCCTTCTCAGCACCAGCCTCTCCATCCCCACACACGCCCGACCACCACACATTTTCCTTTTCCAAACGAGCTGCCTCCCAACGCCATTTCCCCATTTTCTGCCCAACACCGTTTCCTTCTCCCAGCTAACCCAAGATACCCATCGTCCATCTCCTCTCTCAATCTCCCCCCATAGAGAACCAGCCAAAGTCGTCGCTCTCCCCTGCTTTGGGATTTTTGCTTCCACACCATTTCCTTTCACTTCTCGCCGCCAGCCATACCTAGACAGCCCAAACACAACAGCTCCATTTCCCCCCTGCACACCGGTCTCCAAAAACCAACACCCCTTTGCCGCAGACCTTCCTCTCTCGGTTGCTTCTCTTCCTCACCGAGAACACCGCCTTCTAGTCCTCAGCCGACAGATCCTCCCTCTTCCTCCGACTCCTTCCCCACACACGGCTAAACCCCAAATCCAGTCTCACTTCCCAACTCTCTACTGACTCAACCATTCTCACCGGCCTCTAGCAGCTGTGCAGACACGACAGAAACTCAGCCGCCAGCCGCCCCTTTGACATACCGCCGGCCACTTGAAACAGAGAAAAAGGTGAAACGAAAAAAGAAAAAAAGAAGGGCTTTGCAGAAGAAACAAATCTGAAAAAGGGAGGATCGAGAGTAGATCTAAAAACGAAAGAAAAAATAAAACCGACTGCTGTTTGTGCGTTTTTTTTATTGTTGCAGGTGACGGTGACCCTCATCACTGGCATAGGAAGACATAGAAAAAGAAGACGTTCCCAATCCATCGGTTTTATTGTCTTCATCGGCGGCGGCGCATGAACCCACGCGCCGCCAGTGGCGGGGGCGCGTGGAGCAACACGCCGCTACTGTTCCGGCGGACCCAGAATGCATCCCAAAACTGTTCCTTAATTTTTTGGGCTCCATTTTGTAAATTTTAAATTGTTTAATGTAATTTTTATTTAGTTTTTTTGAATTTTTATAATCTATAGTGTGGATGTGAAAAAAGAAAAAAGAAAGAAAAAGAAAAAATATATAGTAAAAGTGAATGTGTGTTTGTATTTGTTTTATGGATGTTATTTTTTATGAATGTTTTTTTATGATAAAATCAAAGAATAAAGAAGAATTTAATATTTTGATTTGCTCATGGTCAAGAATTATGAGCTTATACATAAGTCGTATTTCTAATATCCGATGAAAAGATAATTTTTAAAACTTCTTTAACACATCAAAGCCATGAAGCAGCTTACCTCAGGTAGGGTGCGTTAGGGGTGCTAATACCTTCCCTAACCACAACCAGTCCCTTACCCATGAATCTCTGACAAGACCAGTACATCTGGGTTTCCTAGCAACCCTCAATGAAATACTAGGTGGCGACTCCCAACAAACCAATTAACAGAAATGAAAAATCACCAAAACGAACGTCGCGCGGGTGACGTGCGACATACTAAATAAATAATCCTCTTAGCTAGTATGACACAACCAAAGAGTTGATGTCTTCTCCCAAGTGTAGAAGTGTCGAAGTAATAAATAACCCAGCAAGATCGGGGTCGAACCACAGGGAGGTTAATTGTATAAACTATAAATAAAGAAATAGATAATAACAGAAAAGGAGTTGAAGAGAGCTTTGAGATGTTATATTGATATAAGGATTAAACAAGGATAAAATAATTGTTAAGGTTAGAGGATCCACTAATGGTATTTCAAACAAGTATAATATAAACTCTTTTTATTACTCAACTGGAAACCACACACAAAGGAGGTTCCAATCGGATTATAAATTGTTAACATGATTACAATTGTTATCTTATTCGAATTATGATAATACTTGTAAATGTTGTCAGGTATTCATGATTATAACTTATGTTAACAACAAATCAAGTTCCTTTCATAGCACAAATGTTGGTTATACCATACGGTTGGGCTATGAAAGTGCCAAGTATTTGTTGTACCAAGGGTTATACAACATAAATTTAGATTAACCATTTAACATGTAAAGTATTAAAAGTGAACAAGATAACAAATACAAAACATGTTAGTATCAAACATTAAAGTCCATGTTGAGTTTATACTATACTTATTCTTACACCATTGGTGTAACCTTTTCACCTTGACATAATAAACTTAGCTAAACATAATGAAAGAGAGAAACATAAATAAACAAGATAAGAACATAAATAAGATATAAGTTAACTAAGTAAAGGAAATGAAATGAAAAGTATAAACAAGAGATTAATATAAACAAAACTTAAGCATTACAAAAATATAAAGAGAGAGAGCAAGAACATGATCTTAATCTGAAAATCAAGATGCCTAAATGCATGGCAAATGCCTCCTTTTATAGGCCAAAATTTGAAACTATTGATTTGATGACTAATTGTTGAGTGGGTGGCCACATCTTGACTTGGTGACAATCCTTATCTTTTTGTCTGAACAAAACGTCATTGATAACGTCAGAATTTGAACAGATTTTTGTCATGAAAGTTTTAGGAAATTGTCTTAGCTTTCCAACAAAAAAAAGAATCAGTGCAATCGAACTTCTAGAACTCGAGATATGGACTGAACACTGAACAATATCTATGCTGCATGACATATTCCGACTTCTCCGTTGTTGCTAAGATTTGGACTTCCAAACAGCATAATTGAGTTTTTCACTCCCATGAATGTTTTAGGCTCATGTCTTAGCTTTCTAGCCATATAAACCAAATTGAAATTCATCTCCTAGTGTAGTGCAATCAATACTCATGTGATTTCACAATACAACATTATCATAAAAGAGAATATCATATACATATATTCACCACATCATGTTTACATGATCGTACTTTCACATTTGTTTTCCATTTCAATATTCGATAAAAGTCTTTACAAAAGTGTCGAATGACAAATATTCAACTGGTTCGTTCGTTCTTATCAAATACATAACACCTAAATCATATTATTACGTAACACCTTTCAAAATATGTGAACCCGTGGAACGGGCTTTCCTACGCACCTTGATTGTGTGATGTCCCTGTTACAAAAACAACATGGATACAAGAATTGTAAATAATCTAAACATGATAATAAGCAACTAGAAGTAATATTATTGTTACCTTTTGTTATCAACTTAAAATGGGTACATTCATTCTCTTACTTCTCATATGCATTGTACAATTCTTATTATTTCGTTTAGTGTATTATTCTCACTCATATGCCCCGACCTCTCCATAAGAGTTGTGGGGCCGAAGTTTAAACATGGTCGAGGTTAATTACTTCACTTTAACTTAGTCATCCACCTTGAATGTTTTTAGTCATAGCTAATCACAACATCCAAACTCGGTCATCCGTCTCGGATGCTATTAACTAAAACTAATCACAAAATCAAACATGTCATCTCTTATGGATACCATTAGCCCAAACCAATCATCACAATCAACTCGGCCATCCATCTAGGATGTCATTAGCCAAAGCTAAACGTCATATTCAACCCAACCATCCATAGCCAAAGTTAATCATCTAGGATGTCATTAGCTGAAATTAATCATTAAATCATCTTGGTCATCTCCTTAGAATGCCATTAGCCAAAGCTAATCATCAACGCAACCCGACCATCCATCTAGGATGCCATTAGCCGAAACTAATCATCAATTCATCCCAGCCATCATCTTAGGATGCCATTAGCCGAAGGTAATCATCAAACATAGCCCGGCTATCCATCGCAAATGCCATTAGTCGAGGCTAATCATCAATTCATCTCAGCCATCCCCTTAGGATACCATTAGCCGAAGGTAATCATCAACGCAACCCAGCCATCCATCTAGGATGCCATTAGCCGAAGCTAATCACCAATTCATCCCGGCCATCCCCTTAGGATGTCATTAGCCAAAGGTAATCATAATACTCATTCAACATTCTATAACAGTTTAACACTCATTATATCTCAATAGTAAATCATTCATAATACTCGTACAAATGTTTTGTATCAATTTAGTATTCCTTATAACACAATAGTAGATCCTTTATAATACTCCTATGAACATTCCAAAATAGATTAGCATTCATAATAACACAATGATAGACCCTTCGTAATACTCGTACAAACATTCTTTCATTCACTTCTCATATACATTGTACAATCCACATTATTTTGCTAGATGTATTATCCTCATTCATATGACCCAACCTCTCCTTAGAAATGGTGGGGCCGAAGTTTAACCTTCGGTCGGGGTTAATTTTTTTTATATTAAATGTAAGAAATTGTATAGATCAAAAGTGAAACAAAGCTGGAAACCAGCATGTCAGAATATACAAGCATGTACATACAAGCGAACGAAGGGAATAGGCTCCCTTGAACAAACCAAAAAAGGAACATGCTCCCTGAACAAAATGACAAAACCAGCAAGCAACAAAATCTACAAGCAGAACAACCATTGGTTAAACTCCAGCATCCAAGAATGTGATCAGCAACAAACCAATCAGGCAACCAACAACTAAATCTGCAACCACAGCAACTAAGGCCAGCCCCAAGAGGCCTTTCAAAAATAGAACAATTAGCAGAAGACCTGCAGAAATGACAGAAAAATCACCAACAAACCAACACTGCATTAAGTAGCAACCATTCAGCAGCACAACAACCAAAGGCAAAGAACACCAGCAGCCAACATTCCATTGCAAAAGAAGACAAGCATGAAGTCTTTCAACTCCAGCAAACCAAGCGAGACAGTCAGGACAACCTGAGAGAACAAGCTATCCGACCAGCAGATCCGCATACCACCTAACAGCTAGCAACGAACTTCCAGGAAATAGCACCCTAACAAAACAAGCACCAACAAAGCCATCGCCTAGCTAAGCAACAAGCCAGCCTCAACTACAACAGCCAGGAATTGAGCATCAAATAACAATGCACCAGCATAACTAACAAACTCTCAACTCAACCAGCAATGATATGCGAAGCCAACAACCAGGAGAAGACAAGCAGGAACCCTGCACAAAGGAAACCCAGCAACAGGCAGCCCTAGCACAAGGCCAAAGGGAAGCAAATAAAAAGATCCAAAAGCAAGCAGGTAAAGTACCTGCACAAAAGATAGCAACAAAGCAGTAGACTAATCCCAACGTAGTAGGAAGAGCCTACAAAGCAAACAGACAACAAGGCCAGATCAAGCCTAACAAGCAACAAGAAAAAGATCCAGAACCACAGCAAAGGGAAGTAGGGACTTGATCAGCTAGGATCAAGAATAACACAACAAATCCAGCATAAGATACATAATGAGAAAACAGAGGGAACAAGCTCCCTTACAAATATAATGAAACTAAAAGAGGAGATCAAAGAGAAGAGGATGCAGCAGAGTTAACAGAGCTTCTTCGATGCCTGAAATCAGCGGCAGCAGGGTTCTTAGTCCCCGGCTAGCCAATGTCAGTTTCATAGCCACTCTGCTACGAGTGAAATATTGCCTCTTAAGAGGCGCCGCATCTATAGTATGAGCATCAAAGATATGAACAACATTTAGGGAAGCAGGTTGTTTAGCACCAGAGTGCCCTGTTTTTGCAAGTTTGGTTCTCTTGCGCCTAGGGGATACAGGCCTTTCTTCCAAAGACATTGCAACTTCAGTAGTCATTGGATCAATGGATGGGTCATCATGAGGCCTTTCACTATATGGTTGTTGTTTCTCAATCGTAGCAGTATCAGCAAAAGGACTAGAACAGCTAGAGCGAACAAGAGGTTCATGATAGTGCTTTTTACGCTTGTGACCAGTCTCTTTGTTGCAAGTGGAAGCAATATGCCCAAGAACTTTACATTTTTTGCAAAAATGAGGTAGGGCTTCATATATAACCTGCTAAGTTAAGGATGAACCATTGGGTAGGACTAAATTGATAGAGGCAGGCAGGTCGGTAAGCATATCAATCTCTATAAGAACTCTGGCATATGAAAGTCAAGTCATGGAGGCAGTGGGAGCATCACATTAAATGGGTTTCCCAAGCATACTGGCTAGCTTTGAAAGGCAAATTGAAGACCACGGTGAAGAGGTAAGTTAGGAAATCTTACCCAGATTGGCATATGCATCATGTCGGAGGCTGCAAAATCAAAAAACTCTGGCATGATCTTCAGAATAAGCAGCCGGCCAAACACAAAGTAGGGACCTCCACCAAAAACCTCAAGCATTTCCAGTTCCGAAGAGAAAGCAAAAATTAGCCAGCCATAGCCATGCATAGTAAAAGATGTTCTGTGTTTCCAGTAACTGCTAATGAATTTAGTCACGGTTGAAAATCCAGGGAATTTCCCGGCAAAATGACCAATTAAACAGAACCACCATAGTTCTTTGTGGTCACCAAGATCGGTGTCGTGTAAATGACAAGATGTTGAAGATACATAGTTAGTAAAATGCACTAGTGTGTGGGAGACTGCAAGTTCGAAGTACCTAGTGGGTTGCTAGGGGAGACTCTTTGGTGGCTTCTAGAGGGAGCGTTACCGGTCTTCAAAGAAGGAAAATAAGCAGCGCCTACTGAAGGAATAACTTCAGAAGGACGAACAGGGGGGAGACCATGCCCAGAAACTGGAGGAATGGAAGAGTCTGCACTCGATCTCGGGTTAGGTTTTCCATTACTCAAGAATACACCGAGAGGACTAGAGCCAGCAGAGTGGTCATCTGAAGGACGCTAAGGTCTGGTACTACCAGAAGACCTATCATCTCGTCCACAAGAGGCAGGGGAGGAGGGTGGTGGTGCATTAGATGGTTTACTCTGCGCGTTAGACTTTCGACCTTTCGGCGAAACCCTAACCCCATAGGAGGAACCAGCGACATCTACAAAGACCATCGTTGTTCTAGGAGGGGTGGGGGCTCTATTAGGAGACAGGAGGTCACGCAAGACAGGCGAAGAACTACGAGACATAGCCCTTGAAGCACGCGGAGGAGACAAAGGGAGGGAAGATAATCTATAATCTTGTTGAGCAGTCCGCAAGACAGGTCGAGGTTAATTACTTTGCCATAACTTGGTCATCTTCCTTGGATGCTTTTAACCGTAGCTAATCGCAATATCTAAACTCGGTCATCTGTCTCGAATGCCATTAACCAAAACTAATAACCAATCACAACCCGGTCATCCATTTCGGATGCCATTAGTCGAAGCTAATCATCAAGCACAATCGGATGCCATTAGTCGAAGCTAATCAACAATCACAACCCGGTCATCCATCTCGGATGCCATTAGCCGAAGCTAATCATCAAGCACAACCCGATCATCCATCTCGAATGCCATTAGCCAAAGCTAATCAACATTCACAACCCAGTCATCCATCTCGGATGCCATTAGCCGAAGCTAATTATTAATCACAATTAACATTCCATACTCGGTTTGACATTCGTCATCAACCTAATTTGTTGCGATGTCGCGGTCGCACAAATTAATTACCCTAGCTTCAAATACAACACACAAGATAGTATAGAGCAAGCAAGGGGTCGATCTCACGAGGAAGTTTCAAGTCATATTTTTATGTTGTACGTTATGTAATTAGGGGGATTTGGTTTGTGATTATCTAAACTATGGCAGCAATTAAACTAGCAAACAAAATAAATTAAAACCAAAACTTATCAAGAAAACAAATCTTGGTCGCAAGCACACATCCACCAACGGAAATTAGAAC